>ERZ1292625.500-Hain-H41-01um-R1-500-length-59083-cov-7_pt1 | contig 37618 bp, 37 predicted proteins | sample MGYA00564400_ERZ1292625 | MGnify/ENA primary metagenome ERZ1292625 (study PRJEB36523, sample SAMEA6512639) | groundwater metagenome | collected 2019-01-08 | study: AquaDiva: Metagenomics assemblies of 32 groundwater samples
AGGTTGATTTACCGCCATTATTTTAACGGTCAGGTGCCGTTTTTGATACGCTACTCTTCTAAAGTAGCCCCAACCAGATTCGAACTGGTGTAAACGGGCTGAAAACCCGTTGTCCTAACCGCTAGACGATGGGGCCTTTATCTCTCCGTTGCGAAAGCGCCTAAAGTACTGGGAAAAACCCACTGTCCTAGGCCGCTAGACGAACGGGGCTTAATTACTAAGTAATTGTATCAAAAAATAGTGAGATTAGGAAATAAATTTGCGTGGTCACGTTGATAACACGGTACTATACGATTCATCCGCATTAACCTTTTCTGCTTCCTCTTTGGTGTATGGCGCAAAAAAGACAATGATCACGCCATCCGGATCCCGGATGACGAATTCGAGTTTCCCCCAATGATAATGCCGTACTCCCACAATAGGCTCAATTCCTGCTTTTTTGCATACCGCCAACATGTCAGAGATCGAATCCACACCGATAAAAAGTGAGATTTTTGATGAGGTAACGGATTCCTGAAACACTTCCGGTTTGACGCCCCGGTGTCCGTCGGCAATTTCCAGTATTGTCTCACCAAGTTGGAAAGCCGCACCGTTATACCGCTCCTTGACCTCATGATCCGGTCCATACGAATTCACTTTTTTAAATCCTAGCGATTCATAGAATGTAAGCGACTTCTTAAAGTCTTTGACTTTGATATGAATATTGACAGAGGACATGGCCATACATAATATATGTAGATTATCCAGCTCATTGTATCATCCGGAGCGTTTAAAGCAATTCATTTTGCCCCCTGATATATTTTCCCAAAGTATGGTATAGTACGGGTACTGAAAGGAGACAAAAACTATGCAAGGTACAGTCAAAACTAAAACAGATAGAGGATTTGGTTTTATTAGCCGAGATGGCGAAGTAAAAGACCTTTTCTTTCATTCTAAGGATTTGGTTGGTGTTACCTATGACGAGCTTCAAGTTGGAGACGTCGTAACATTTACCGTTGAAGATGGTCCTAAAGGCCAAAGTGCAAAGAATGTAAAAAAGGTATAACTTTTTTTGATTCAAAAACACGTAAAAAAGTCCCACACTATGTGGGACTTTTTTTATCGTAATTATAGATTCTAATGTAGAAAAAAATGATATTGTTATGCAAAATGTGACCACCGCGTATCCAGTCTCAAATCATTTGATATTGGCGCATTCCATAAGCGTAATGCTTGGAGAGCAAGCAGGACAGAATCTTCATCTGGTGCGTAGTGTCCGCTTTCATTATCAATCGCAACTATAATGTTATGTTGGATGTTCATCATGCCTGCCGCAATTACTTCTTTACCATGAACCAATTCAGGGTGATGCATTTGGCTTGTTGGCCTGGGATGCTCAGAAAATCTTACCTCTCCATCGGGCGTTACTGTATATATATATATATGAACCATCAGGTAGTATTCGCGGCCAACCTCGTCCTTTATTAAGCACCCAACGTCTCTCTCCTGTATCGGGATATGGTAATTCGTTAGGTTCGTATGTATGTGCTGATTTTAATCGATAAAATATAACTTCAGGTTTTATTGACGTAATCGCTGCATTTTACCTGAAAATATTATTTTTTCCAACAAACTCTGCACCGAGCTTCAAAGGTAGCATCGGCGAGGTTGGCGATGAATGCCGGATCCGGCTCCAAGGCATTGGCTTTGGTTTTCACGGCTCCGATTCTCTTGTGATAGACAGCTTCAGCACCACAAAGCATACAAATAGAGGAAAGCTTAGTCACTTTATCGGCCATCGCCATGAGGGCGGGGACCGGGGTGAAGGGCTGGCGGTCAAACGTGAGGGCAAGTCCCGTGACGATGACTTGTTTGCCTTGGGCCAGGAGTGTCTCTACCACGTCTATGAGCGCTTCTCCCATATGCTGTGCTTCATCGATACCTACGATATCCGTGTCTTTTTTTACCAATGGAAGGATATCTTTGGCTTTGGAGACCATGTCGCTGTCAAAGGTGAGGCCGGCATGGGAGTAGAGCTTTTTATCCCGCCCGTAGCGCAAATCGATATCCGGCTTGAACACCTGGACGTTCTTTTTACCGATCGTTGCCCGTTTGACCTGCCGGATGAGTTCTTCCGTCTTGCCACAGTACATAGGACCGGCGATGACTTCCAGATATCCGTTCTTCTTTTTCACCTCTTCATTGTATAGATATTTATCGCCGGTTCAAGTGGGAATGTTTTAACATATTGACCAAGCACGTGCTTGCCTGATTTGTCATTTTTTTGAGGTGTTTTGATTTGGTAGTTATCAGTTGACAGGTGCATCATTCGGGTATATTTTGGATATATACCTTTATGCCAGGTAGTATATTTTCGATATTTTTTAAAATGAAAAACTTTACTGTTGTCCAACCATGCCTTAATAATGATGCAAAATACGGTTATCTATTTTTATACGTCATCGTATAAATCGAAAATTCACTACCTGGTATGGCAGAAACGATAGATGAGCGTGTTTCGGTAAATCTTTTATTTAATCATCTCAAGCGGTCGGCCGCCCCGACGTCTCTCTATTGGCGGGGCCGGCGGTATACGATCACGAATGTAGGGTTGCATCACACCACGCGGGAAGGCAGGACACTTCTCCATATTTTTTCCGTGACGGATGGGACCACCGCCTTCAAATTGGAGCTTAATGCAGAAACGCTCTCGTGGAGATTGCTGGAGACAGAAAGTTAGTTGGTTATTTGGTTACTTGGTTACTTGGTTATTTGGAGAAAACGTAAAGTGGTACTAAGTAACAAATTAACGAAGTAACTAATAACATATATGTTTTCTTCTTCACTTCCCACGCTCATGCACGTCGACCTTAACTCGTGCTTCGCGACCATCGAGCAGCAGGCCAATCCGCTGCTTCGCGGCAAACCAATCGCAGTAGCCGCATACACGACTGGGCGTGGTTGTATCCTGGCGGCATCGGTAGAGGCCAAGCGTTTTGGCATCAAAACCGGCATGCGAGTGAATGAAGGCAAAGCACTCTATCCACATCTCGTGGTATTGTCACCGGATCCGGAAAAGTACCGGTGGGTCAATCATAAACTCCGGACACTTCTTTCTTCGTATACGCCATATCTCTCTGTTGAATCTATTGATGAAATGGTGATGGATTTATGCGGCGCTCCGGCATTAGAGCGTTACATCAAAGAATTGACAGTGCCTCGCCCTGTAAAAAAACAGGGAGAGGCCCCTACAAACCAATGCGTTAATGCTATGGTTTCTATCGGCAAAGATATCAAACAACGGATTAAAAAGGAAATTTGTGAGTGGCTCACGGTCTCCATCGGCATCGCGCCGAATCGATACTTGGCAAAGGTAGCCTCGGGACTTCATAAACCCGATGGAATGGATGTCATTCTCCAAGAGAATATTGAAGTGATCTTTACAGGACTCGAGCTTGAGGATCTCTGCGGCATCAAAGAAGGCAACGCAACGAGACTACGGATTGCTGGAATAAATACACCGGTTGAGTTTTCCCGAGCTTCGGCGAACGCTCTTGTTGCGGCATTGCATAGCAAGATAGGCTGGAGTTGGTGGCAACGACTCCACGGGTATGAGGATGGAGTGAGGTATAAGTCTTTTAACGAAGCCGAGGAGCCCCAGAAGACGTACGGCCAGTCATTTGCATTTCCCATATTTCGTCTCTCTACGGATCCGGAAGTTACCAAGATTATGACTCAGCTCATCGTAAAGATGGGCAGAAGGCTTCGGGCAGCGGGATTTGTGGCTTGCGGCATAAGCGTATCGCTTCTGTTTGATGACTATTCCCACTGGATAAAAAATACGCGCAGGCACTATCCGTTGTTTGCGGACTGTGATTTTTTAAAGGAATCAAGAGAGCTCCTCATCCGGGCTCCTGCCAAGCCCGTACGGATTCTTGCGGTAACCAGCTTTCTTCTGACCCCGCGTGGTACGGGGCAGATGGAATTATGGAATACGGATGAAAAGAAACGGAATATTACTGATGCGATAGATACAATCGCCGACCGGTGGGGAGAGTTTACGGTGACACCGGGCCGTATGCTTGGGATGGCACAAAAAGTTCAAGATAGGATTGCGTTTGGAAAAGTGAAGGAGCTGCAACAACATTGACTATTGACTATTGACGGGTGAGACTGTACTGCGTTATGGTACATATACAATTTAATATATCCAGAGTGACGGCCCCACTTCGCGAAACGCTTCGCGGGGTAAAGAAGAACTCACTTCATTAGCCGTCCAGCAACCGATCCGCCAGCCGGCGGACACGGTGCTCCCATGAGCCCCCGCCATAAGCGGGGAATGATAGGCCCCATAGGGAAACAAAAACTCTCCTTAGGGAGAGTTTTTTCGTATTGGATTGTGGTTTTTATGAAAGGAGTACTATGAAAACTTTTTTTACGTCCGAATCGGTGGCTTCGGGTCATCCGGATAAAATTTGCGACCAGATATCTGATGCGATTGTGGATGCAGCACTGACGGTCGATCCTACGTCGCGCGTGGCCATAGAAACATTGGTGACGACCAATCGCGTGGTGTTGGCGGGAGAAGTTACGTGTCCGAAGCGTTTGCCCTACGAATCGATCGCACGGGAGGTCATCCGTTCTTTGGGATATACCGACGGAATCTATAATTTTTCCCATCGTTCACCCATGTCCATTTACATCCATGAGCAATCGCCGGATATCGCCGTGGGCGTGGATACCGGCGGCGCGGGGGACCAAGGGATGATGTTTGGCTATGCTTGCCGCGAGACGCCGGAGCTTATGCCACTACCGATTATCCTTGCTCATCGATTGGTCGAGAGGATGGATGAGGCACGTGAGAAAAAAATCATGCCGTTTTTGCGCCCGGATGGGAAAAGCGAAGTGAAGGTCGCTTATGATAACGGGAAAGCAGTGAGCGTCGATCAGGTGGTGATCGCCGTACCGCATGATCCAAAGGTATCGGCTCAAGAAGTGAAACGGCAACTGATCCACAATGTGATCAAACCCGTCCTGAAACAGTATGGATTTAAGATTCCCAAGGAAAAGGACATCATTGTCAACGGTACCGGTAAATGGGAAATCGGTGGTCCCGCATCCGATACCGGGGTCACGGGGAGGAAAATCATCGTCGATACGTACGGTGCGTATGCGCGTCACGGCGGTGGTTGCTTCTCGGGCAAGGATCCCACGAAAGTTGATCGGAGTGCAGCCTACGCGTGCCGGTACATCGCCAAAAATATCGTGGCGGCGGGACTAGCGGACCGGGCCGAGGTTCGGGTAGCGTACGTGATCGGCCACCGCGAGCCGATCGCCAAATCCGTTGAGTGCTTTGGGACGGAGAAAAAATCCATAAAGGCAGTTGAGCAATTTGCCTGGAAACTTTTGGATTTATCGGTTCCAGGAATTATCGATGGTCTATCATTGCGCCAGCCGATCTATCAGAAGACCGCCCGCTATGGGCATTTCGGTCGGGATGGATTTCCGTGGGAAGCTATAATAAAAAGCTAAGCTTTTTTGAAGCTCAAAGCTTAGCTTTGAATTTGAATTTGAATTCACGTGATACAATTGCCTCATGACTGACTATCGGCCGCTTGCAGAAATTCTGCGTCCGAAGACGCTTGATGAGGTCGTTGGACAGGAGCACTTAGTGGGGGAGACCGGCATTATCCGAAAAATGCTGGGGAGCACATTTCTTCCCTCGATGATCTTCTGGGGACCACCCGGATCAGGGAAAACGAGCCTTGCCTATCTTCTGGCCACCCTGACTGATGCGCATTTTGAGGCTAAATCAGCAGTCACATCTTCCCTTGCGGAAGTTCGCACTATCATCAAAGATGCCAAAGACCGTCTGGATACGACGGGCAAGCGGACCGTATTTTTCCTCGATGAAATTCACCGGTTTAATAAAGCGCAACAAGATGCGCTTCTGCCGCACGCAGAACACGGAACGGTCATTTTCATCGGTGCGACGACCGAAAACCCCTCATTTGAAGTCATCTCGCCGCTTCTTTCGCGTTGCCGCGTGTTGGTTCTCAAATCACTCTCGGATGGCGATTTAAATACGATTATCGATCGGGGAATCAAGTATCTTAAAAGGAAAATCGCTGATGATGCCCGTACCTTTCTTAAAGAAGTGGCCAATGGAGATGCCCGAGCGCTGTTGACCATACTGGAAATTGCGTCACGGTTGACGGAAGAAGAAAATACCCGAAACAAGCCAGGCACGATACCGGGAATCAAGCAATCAAACAGTATCAGTGTTTCTGATATTGAGGAAGCGGCGCAAAAGAAGATGCTGCAGTACGATCAATCCGGTGAGGAGCACTACAACACGATCAGCGCGTTCATTAAATCCATGCGGGCAAGCGATGTGGATGCGGCCCTGTATTATTTAGCGCGTATGGTGGCAGCCGGCGAGGATCCGCTCTTTATTGCACGGCGGATGGTCATTTTTGCATCGGAAGATGTTGGTCTTGCCCAGCCCACTGCTTTAGTCGTCGCTAATGCTGTCTTTGATGGGTGTCATAAAGTAGGATATCCGGAAGCGCAGATATTACTGGCGCACGGCGTCTGTTACTTAGCGCAGGCTAAGAAAGACCGAAGCGCCTATGATGCATTTTTTGCGGCCCTTGCCGACGTCAAACAATACGGAAATTTGCCCATTCCGCTTATGATCCGTAACGCTCCGACCAAGCTCATGAAAGATCTGGACTATGGGAAGGGCTACCAAAAGTACACGACCGAGAGTCTATTGCCGGAGAAGATAAAGGGAAAAGTTTATTTTAAAGTAAATCCAAAATCCTAATATCTAAATTCTAAATAATATCAAAATCCAAATATCAAATATACAAAACAGTTTTATATTTTTGAACTTTGGAATTTGTTTAGAATTTAGGATTTAGTGCTTAGAATTTAGTGATCGGAGGTGAGTTGTATGGATATTCAAATCGGCAAGGTGACGCATTATTATGACAAAATTTCCGTCGCCGTTATCACGGTCATGAACCAACCGCTCAAAGTTGGGGATACGGTGAAAATTTCCGGGCATGATAATGAATTTATACAAACGATACAATCACTCCAAATGGAACATAATCAGATGACCAGCGTGCCCGTCGGCGAGACGTGCGGAGTGCGGGTGGATCAGTCGGTCAAGTCTGGCGACGTGCTATACTTGGTTACCTCATGAAAGAAGCAGTTTCCGCGGGTGGGGTCATCGTTTGCCCCATCCTAAATAGGTGGTACGTCCTGATACTTCGGGATATGAATGGGACATGGACGTTTCCCAAAGGTCTCATCGAAAAAGGAGAAACGCCAGAAGAGGCCGCGACAAGAGAAATTCATGAAGAAGTCGGTATCAACGGTCTTACATTTCTGGCCCCGCTCCACTCTATTCACTATTTCTATAAGCGTAACGGTGTCGTCAAAAAAAACGTGCACTACTTTATCTTTCAATCAAAAATCTGTACCAAACCACAGGTACAAAAGGAAGAAGGAATCAGCGAAGCCCGATGGGTAACGATCGATCAAGCGATCCGCCTCATTGGATATCGGGAAACGAATGTCCGATTGTTAGAGGAGACGAGGGAGTTGTTAGAGGCTTAGTAGCTTAGTAGCTTAGTAACTTAGTAGCTTAGTAGCTTAGATGGTTAATAATTATCTATGGAAGTAGAAAACGCCCCGGATATCAATACCATCATGCGTCAGATTCTCAAGCGTACGCCTTTTGATCATGTAAAGGGCGATCAGATTACGTGCATGCGAAGTACGGGTGCCACGAGCCGGGCATACGCCCGCATCTGGAGTTTCCCCAAGATCTGGCAGAAAGCACTTTCTCACCCACCCCATTATGTTATTGAAGTTCTTGCTCATCATTTTGATAAACTGCCTGATGACGATAAGATCCGCACGATCATCCATGAGCTCATGCATATTCCGAAGAATTTCTCCGGAGCGCTCGTCCCGCACCATGGTAGGTATCATCGGATAGACCGGAGGACAGTAGAGAAGTTGTTTCAGATATACAACTCAAATCCCAATGACCAAGCACCCCTACGGAAAGACTCAGCGCAGGCAAGCACTAAACAAACGAAGAAAGGAACAAAAAATAGAATCCGTAATTTTTTGAATTTTTAAATTAGTTTTTTGTTATCTGCTATCTGTTGTCTAAAATCTATGCTCATTCTACTCCACGGCGATCACATTGTTTCCTCCCGAGCCGATCTCACGCGGCTTATTGCGGAAGCCAAAAGTCACGGCAAAGAGATGAGACAGTTGGATGGCAACACGATCGATGCGCCCGGTCTAACGCAGGCGTTGGAATCCACCTCATTATTTGGAGGTATGGTGTTTGTGGTCATTGAAGGATTGCTCACAAAACTTGGGAAAAAAGAGAAGCAAGCGATTCAGCTTACGGATATCATCAAACGGTCAGGAGAAACCGGCGATATCATCCTCTGGGAAGGCAAAGAAATTGGGAAAATCCTGACAGGATTATTGGGATCAAAGGTTTCCGTGCAACTGTTTAAAACTCCCGTCATCATATTCAAACTCCTCGATGGCATTGTTCCGGGACGTGCGGTCACGCTCCTTCCATTACTTCAGGAAGCGTTGTCTATTGATGCGGCAGAACTCATTTTTACTCTTCTCGTTCGGCGCGTGCGCCAGCTTATTCAGCTGCGTGACGGCGTGACGCCGGAGGGACTCCAGGGTTGGCAGGCCAGCCGTTTGACAAGCCAAGCCACGTCCTTTACCATGGATAAACTTCTCTCTATGGAGTCTAAGCTTCTCCACATCGACATCTCCTTAAAAACCGGCTCCTCGCCGTTTCCCCTCGCACAACAGATAGAATTATTTTTTGTGGATTTATAAGTATTAGTATTATTATGATGTATGTTACAAGTTGCGGTCGCTGCTTATAACATACAGGTTTATACGATTAAAGGAGGGGATTTCATATGGATGTATCTATTCCTGATCATGTATTTCGCGGATACGACCTTCGGGGACTCGTGGGGAGCGAACTCAACGAAGAAACGGTTGCGCTTTTGGGGAAAGGTTACGCGACGTGGCTTCTGGAACGGCGGATTTATGACTGTGTGTTAGGTTTTGATTGCAGGCTTACCGGGCCCACATTTCGTGATGTGATGGTGCGAGAATTAACTCAAGCGGGAATCACGGTTTTTGATATCGGCATGACGTTGTCACAGATTGCTTACTTTGCCGGATACTTTTTTCGCACCCGCGGGATGGTGATGATCACGGCGTCCCACAATCCCAAGGAATATAACGGATTCAAATTTGGTACCGGGTATTCGGAAACCATGCTGACGGATGAGGTGATTGCCCTTAGGGATCTCGTCAAATCCGGGAAATTTAAGACACGGTTACCACGAGGCAAGCACATAACGCAGGATATTAAGAATGATTATGTCGACGACCTCATGCGTCGCGTGGATACTATTCGGAAATTTAAAGTCGTTGTGGACTCCTGTGCGGCTACGACGGGAATTTTCCTCCCCGATATTTTGCGCCGAGTGGGATGCACCGTCATCGAGCAAAACACGACGCCGGACGGCAATTTCCCAGTAGGGACTCCTGATCCCACGGAACGCGAAGTGCAGGAGCGGCTTGCCAAACGGGTCATTGCAGAGAAGGCGGATCTGGGATTTACGTACGACGCGGATGGCGACCGGATCGGAGTTGTTGATGATCAAGGAAATCTCATCTGGAACGATACGCTCGTTTCTCTTTTCGCCAAAGATGTTTTGGAGTCATTGCCGGGTTCAAAAATTGTCTACAACGCGCTTTGTTCCAAGCAAGTGGATGATGTAGTTGCGTCTTCAGGTGGTATACCGGTTATGTGGTTAACCGGACATTCGTTTATTAAAGCCAAGGTACGCGACGAACGCGCACCTTTTGGTGGAGAGTTAAGCGGACATTTCTACTTCGTCGATAATTTTTATGGTCATGATGACGGGGCAATAGCATCTCTCCGGCTTCTGGCGTATTTGACCCGTATTAAAAAAACATTGAGAGAGGCAATAAACGAGCTTCCAAAATATATCTCGAGCCCCGAAATAAAGGTAGGTTGTCCTGATGCGGTCAAGTTTGATCTGGTGAGTAAGAAAATTGGGGATGATATCAAAAAACTCTATCCTGATGCCCGTTACACCGAGATTGACGGCGTGCGCATGGACACGACGGATGAAATGCTCATCGTCCGCGCTTCGCAAAACGGTCCCTATTTGACCGTTAAGTTTGAAGCAAAGGTGCAAGGGCAATATGATCTCCTGCGCCGCCAGGTTGGAGAGATTCTCCGCCGCTATAGTGAAGTAGATTTCACGAAAGGTGTGAACACAGACTCATTGAAATGAGCGCTACATTTTATAAACAATTGCAAAAAGATGTGGAACATGTAGCCGTATCGGCAGGTAAACTTCTTACGCGTTATCAAAAAAACGCAAAAATCGTCGTACAAAAAGATATTGGGGATTTCGCGACGACTGCGGATATTGCATCGGAAACACTCATTACAGATTTTATCCGTCATAAATATCCCGGGCATAGCTTATTAGCCGAAGAGGGGGGACTCACTGATAACCATTCGGATTACGTTTGGATCATCGATCCGCTTGATGGTACGAAGGAATATGCCAGAGGAGTGAAGGAATATAACTGTCTCATCGCTATAGAGCACAATAAAAATCTTATTGTAGGCGTTATCCAGCGGAATGGCTTAGATGAGTTGTATTCAGCGGCTCGATCCCAAGGCGCAAAGAAGGATGGAAAAACTATACACGTTTCTTCGGTGAGCGACATAAAACTATCCCATGTTGGGTATCATCTTCCCGTCGGTTTACCGCCATTTGAGCGTTCTAAGGTAGAAAAACATTTCTCTTTACTCAAAGATTTAACGTTTGCCTGTTATAGATTGCGGCCAAGTTGGGACGATGCGAAGTCACTCGGCTATGTAGCGAGCGGAATTTTGGAGGCACATATTATTTCAGCAGAATTATCCAATAAATGGCATGATGTGGCAGCTGGATTACTCTTGGTGGAGGAGGCCGGCGGGCAGGTTACGCATTTAGATGGGGGAGCCCTCTCCCCGCACGACATGAGCCGCGGGTTTTTAGCATCTAATGGTCTCCTCCATGATGAACTTTTGGAAATTATCAGAAAGGAACTTTTATGACGAACCAGTGGGATACCTACGCTGATCTCTATGACAAAGGCATTGGATCTCAAGGAGATACCTTGCACACCAAACTCATTGATCCCCTTATCTTTCAATTTCTGGGCGATAAGAAATACGACTCAATCTTGGACGCCGGATGTGGAAACGGATATTTGTTGAGAAAATTTGCCGACCAAGCGCGGTCTCTTGTTGGTATTGATGCATCGAAAAAATTATTAGCCGCCGCAACGCATAATACTTCCGGTTTACCCAATGTTTCGACGGTCTTGGGTGATCTAGGGCAAAACTTACCATTTGATTCCCTTTCCTTTGATGTGGTGATTGCTAATATGACTCTGCAATATTTGCCTGCATTGGAGCAATTTGCTCTTGAATCAGCCCGCGTATTGAAAAAACACGGCATTCTCATTGTTGTCATTGATCATCCCGCACACGCGCTGTTTCTTCGGGCTCAAGAGTTAGTCGGAAAAAAGAACAGTAAATTTCTCACCTCTGCAAGCTATTTCTTATCCGGAAAACGGTCTAAGAAGTCCCTATGGGATAAAGCGATACTTGAGTATTATCATCGTCCAATGGAATCCTATATCAATCCCTTCACAAAATTTCTCCAACTTGATAGGATGATAGAACTCTCCCAAGACAGTGAGTCGCCGAGAATATTAGGTTTGAGGTGGAAAAAAGTTTAATTGGAGGAAATTATGGCCAATCTTGATGATTTTGCAGCGATTAAAGCTCTTGATCAGGAAAATGTTCTTGGCTCTATAGAACAAGTGGGATTACAATGCCAGCAGGCGTGGGAAGATATTGCCCGTATTGAATTTCCTCGATCCTACTACAAAGCACAGAATATTGTCTTTGCGGGTATGGGCGGGTCATCACTTGGTGCCTATGTCATTAAGTCGCTGTTTTTTGACAGTCTGACGCTCCCTTTTGAGATCGTCAACGGGTATCATCTTCCGCCGTATGTCAATGAGAATACGTTGGTTATTATTTGCAGCTATTCCGGTACGACCGAAGAAGCAATTTGCGCCGCACGAGAAGCAGTCACGAAAAAATCTCTCCTAACCGGTATTGCGGTGGGCAAAGAACTTGGTAGTGTACTTCTGGGTGCAAAAGTTCCTTGTTATATTTTTACCCCTACGTATAATCCGTCCAACCAACCGAGGTTAGGGACCGGGTACACGGCGTACAGCCAGTTTGCCATTTTGTCTAAACTTGGGTTTATATCCGTGACGAATGCCGACACAAAAGATGTTGTAGCCATCGCCGAAACCGGCATTAAGAAATACGGACTTGTTGTTCCTATAGCCTCCAATCCTGCCAAGCAGCAAGCACTTGCCTGGTTTGAAAAAATTCCAGTGATAGTTTCTGCGGAGTTTTTAGCGCAGGTGGGTAGAGTCATTCGCAATCAATTTAACGAATGTGCCAAGTCGTTTGCAGCCTATCATGATATACCGGAATTAAATCACCATCTCATGGAAGCACTTACGTATCCGAAAAGCAATCAAGATCTCCTGACGTTTTTCATGCTGAATTCTTCCTTGTATAGCCCGTCAATTCAGAAACGATACGCCATTACGAAGGAAGTCATACAAAAACAAGGGATGAAAGTGTCTGAATTTATGCCACAATCTAAAACACGCATCAGTCAGGCGTTTGAGTGCATCCAATTCGGGGCGTATGTCAACTATTATATGTCTATGCTGTATGATGTTAATCCCAGTAAAATCCCCTGGGTGGATTACTTTAAAGAACAGCTTGCGAAAACTTCTTAATTTCTTCATACTAATTCTATGCCACCGAAATTTGTTGTTTGGTTTAATGAAGTAGACAAAGAGGACATCCCGCTTGTGGGTGGGAAGGGCGCCAATCTGGGTGAGATGACCAAGGCAGGATTTCCTGTTCCCAATGGTTTTATCGTCACATCTGCCGCATATAAACATTTTCTTGATGTGACGCATCTTCGTTCAAAAATTGAAACTGCACTTCACAATCTCAATGTGAGCGACAGTAAAGCACTTGATCACGTCTCCAAAACCGTCCGCGAGCTCATCACCGGGTCCGAATTCCCCCGGGAAATCGCCAATGAAGTCATTACGGCGTATTTCAAGCTAGACGAGGGATTGGTGAAGCATGCGCTGGTCGCCGTCCGTTCGTCTGCGACCGCCGAAGACCTTCCCGGCGCATCCTTTGCCGGTCAACAGGAGACATTTCTCAACGTGTATGGAGAAGCCAACCTCATCGAAAAGATAAAAGAAGCGTGGGCTTCTTTGTTTACATCTCGCGCCATCTTTTACCGTGCGACGAATAAATTTGATCATTTCAGGGTCTCGATAGCCATCCCGGTACAGCGGATGATTGAGTCGGCCTCCTCAGGCATTATGTTTACGATCGATCCGGTGACCAATGACAAGACGAAAATCGTTATTGAAGCGATCCACGGCTTGGGCGAGATGATCGTACAGGGAGCAGTAACACCGGATCACTATGAAGTGGATAAAGCAACGTTCACGATTAAAATGAAAACCGTCAAAACGCAGGAAAAAAAGATGGTCAAAAAGGGCAATGGCAATGAAATAAGAATTATCAGCAAGAAAGATGGCTCGAAACAGAAAATCAGCGATGCGCAGATAGTGGCACTTGCCAAAATCGCCAAGAAGCTCGAAGAGCATTATTTCTTTCCGCAGGATAGTGAATGGGCAATAGAGAAAGATAAGATCTATATTGTGCAAACGAGGCCTGTGACGACCCTTCGCTCCGATGAGCGAGGCTCAGGGCAAGCGACAAAAGGGGTTTACCCTGAAGCAGCTGTGCTGCTGAAGGGGGATCCTGCCAGCCCAGGTATGGCCAGCGGTCCGGTAAAAATTCTTTCTTCACCAAAAGAGATTCACAAAGTCATGACGGGGGATGTGTTAGTCGCTGAGATGACTAACCCCGATTATGTACCGGCGATGCGCAAGGCTGTTGCAATATTGACCGAACGCGGCGGACGTACAAGTCACGCGGCAATTGTCTCCCGTGAACTTGGGATCCCGGCCGTTGTCGGCGCTAAAGGCGCGAAAAAATTGCTGAAAGATGGAATGGTTATTACCGTAAACGGAAGTACGGGTGAAGTATTTAAAGGAGCGGTAAAGTCAAATATTACTAATACTACAAATACGACCAATACCACCAATGAAAAATATTCAAAAATCAAAACAGCGACGAAAGTGTACGTCAATCTTGCTGAACCTGCGCGCGCCAAAGAGGTCTCGAAGTTGAATGTCGACGGTGTTGGTCTTCTTCGTGCGGAGTTTATGATGGCCGGAATCGGCACGCATCCAAAAAAGTTTATTGAAGATAAGAAACAGTCCTTATTTGTTTCGCAAATGGCGGATGGCATGGGTCAAATTTGCGAAGCGTTTGCTCCCAGGCCAGTCATCTACAGGGCGTCAGACTTCAGGACTAATGAATTTAGAAATCTCAAAGGTGGTAAGGCGTATGAACCCGCAGAGGATAATCCTATGCTCGGATTTCGTGGAGCTGCCCGGTATATCGCTGATCCAAGAGTTTTCGAATTAGAACTTGAAGCGATAAAAGTCGTGAGAAACAAGCGGGGGCTTAAGAATTTACATCTTATGATTCCCTTTGTCCGGTCTCCCAAGGAGATGCTGGAAGTGAAACAGATTGTTGCTGCGAATGGTCTTACCCGTTCGTCCAACTTCAAATTATGGATGATGGTCGAAATACCGACCAATGTCATCCTCATAGACGATTATCTTGATATCGGATTGGATGGGATTTCATTTGGCTCCAACGACCTCACCATGCTTATCCTGGGGACGGATCGGGATAATAGCGAAGTGGCCCATGACTTCCGGGAAACAGATCCGGCCGTCATGTGGGCGTTTGAGCGGGTGATACGGGCGTGTGTCAAACGAGGGGTCACAACGTCGATGTGCGGACAAGCACCTTCTGATTACCCCGATCTCGTCGAGAAGTTAGTGGGGTGGGGAGCGACAAGCGTTTCGGTAAACGTGGATAGTATTGATAACGTGCGGCGGACGATCGCCGATGCGGAACAGAAAAGAGTTACAAAATGAGTACAAAAATTTATACCATCATTGCCCGGGAGATATTGGATTCTCGGGGAAATCCCACGATCGAAACCATGGTGATTCTCGAAAGCGGATACCGGGGTATCGTGGCGGTACCCGCCGGCACGTCGCTTGGGAAATATGAAGCGAAGGAACTCCGAGATGGCGATGGCGCTCGCTATTATGGCATGGGTGTATTGAAAGCAGTCAACATGGTGAACACGACCATCGTATCCAAACTCCGGGGCATGGATGTCCTTGATCAGCAAAGCATTGACCAGGCCATGCTTGCGCTTGATGGCACGCTGGATAAATCAAAGCTGGGTGCCAATAGCATCTTAAGCGTTTCCCTAGCTGTTGCTGCCGCCTCCGCCGCAGCGGCGCGCGTACCACTCTACCGTTACCTCAATACCCTGCTCAATCCGTTGGTTCCCACAGAGCTCGTCAAAATTCCCACGCCAACGGTGAATGTCATCAATGGCGGAAAGCATGGTGCCGGAAATTTGGATTTCCAGGAGTTCCAAGTCATACCGGCGAGCAACCACCGCTACAGCGACGCGTTGCGGCTTGCCGTAGAGGTATATCAAAAGCTCAAAGGAATTCTCCAATACCGTAACACCTCCACAGCTGTGGGTTACGAAGGAGGTTTTGCCCCGAACTTGTACACCAATCTTGACGCTATGGAGCTTCTTCAGGAAGCGGTGCGTGCCACGCCGTACCGCTTCGGCGTCGATGTCTTTTTTGGTCTGGATGTGGCTGCGAGCCACTTTAAGACGGATCGCGGCTACCAAATTAGAGACAAGGAGGCTCCCATGAGCCCCAAGGACTTTGTCGCGTATTTAGCCGACCTTCACAAAAAATATCGGCTCCTCATCCTCGAGGATGCCCTCGATGAAGATGATTGGGCTGGCTGGACAGATCTTACGGCGAAATTTGGCCACGAACTCATGATTGTCGGTGATGATCTGTTGGCAACCAACCCAAAACGCCTGGAAAAGGCTATCCATGACAAAGCGTGCACGGCGATCCTCCTCAAGCCCAACCAAGTCGGTACACTCACAGAATTTTTGCAGGTTGTGGCGATGGCAAAGAAAAATAACATTCAAACGATCGTGTCTCACCGCAGCGGCGAAACCAATGATTCTTTTATAGCGGACTTGGGGGTAGCGGTACAAGCTGATTACGTCAAATTCGGTGGACCGACACGGGGGGAGCGGGTGGCGAAATACAATAGATTGTTGCAGATTGAGGCCGAATTGTTTGCAAATTCCAAATCCTAATTTCTAAATCCTAAACAATATCAAAATCCAAATATCAAATACTCAAAACGTTTTGAATTTGGGATTTAGATCATTTGGATTTGTTTAGAATTTAGGATTTTGAGCTTAGGATTTATGATGAAGCCTGTCGTCCTCATCGTCCTGGATGGTTGGGGTTTGGCCCCGCCCGGGCCCGGTAACGCCATAAGTCTTGCCAAGCTCGAAACGATGCCGTTTCTCTGGCATACCTATCCCCACACGGAGTTGGCCGCCAGTGGAGAAGCCGTAGGACTTCCTTATGGTGAGGATGGTAATACAGAGACCGGACACATAAATATCGGCGCCGGACGGACTGTTTATCAAGATCTCCCCAGGATCACAATGGCCATCAAAGACGGCAGCTTCTTCACCAACGACGCATTTTTGGCGAGTCTGGCACACGCACACACCAATAATTCTAATATTCATCTATTGGGGGTCGTATCCGACGCTGGTGTGCACGCGAGTCGCGAGCATTTATACGCCCTTCTTGAACTCATTAGGAAACAAGGAATCACCGAGCATGTTTATATCCACGTATTCACCGACGGAAGAGATGCAACCCCTACATCCGGTGAACGGTTTGTAAGTGAGCTTGAAGCGCATCTTACCGCAGTCGGTGTGGGAAAAATCGCTTCCGTGATCGGTCGCTACTACGCCATGGATCGCGATCGTCGTTGGGAGCGAACACAAAAAGCGTACCGCTGTCTCACGCAAACGGATGGAGGTCTTATCGCCGCATCGGCAGGAGCGGCAATCCGCTCTTCGTATGCCAATCATGTGACTGATGAATTCATAGAACCGACGATCATCACTGATTCATCCGGGGCCCCACTGCCGCGCATTCGTGATAATGACGCCGTGATAAGCTTCAATTTCCGTATCGACCGCCCGAGGCAGCTCACGCGGGCGTTGGCCCTCCCGGATTTTGAGACGGCTCAGGCGGCAGTGGTGTTTGATCCCTATGCGGTCAAATATTATCACCGGCACGTAGTAAATGTCGTCGATCGTTCTCGTCCGTTTATTCGGGAAGTTGTCGTCAAGAATTTATTTGTTGTGACGATGACGCGATATGAACCGAATTTACCGGTCAGCGTCGCGTTCCCTCCACAGAAAGTTTTTGCGCCGCTGGGAAGCATCCTATCAGAGTATAAGGTGCGGCAGCTGCGAGTCGCAGAAACGGAAAAAGAACGTTTCGTCACCTACTACTTCAATGGCATGCGGGAGGATCCTTACGCAGGGGAAGACCGGGTTATCATCCCGTCGGTCAACGTGGCAACCTACGACCTCAAGCCGGAGATGGCGGCTCTCGAACTCACGGATCAAGTTTTGCATCGCATTGCAATCGGTGTCTATGGATTCATCCTGATCAATATTGCCAATCCGGATATGGTCGCCCACACGGGCAATATCTCCGCTTCAATCAAGGCATGTGAAATAACGGACTCCTGTGTGGGCTCGATTGTAAAGGCAGTACTTGCCCAAGACGGTGCTTGCATCATCACCGCGGACCATGGTAACGTGGAAGAGATGCTCGGGGTGGATGGAAGTATGGATACCGAGCATTCAACATGTAGCGTTCCGTTCATTATGGTTCAATCATCGCTTCAAGGATATCCACATGCGCTACCCAAAGGCAAATTGGGCGATATAGCCCCCACTATCCTTTCTCACATGCATCTCGCTATACCACCGGAAATGACCGGAAAAAATTTAATGGCCGATTTTTCGATTTAATCGTCATTCCCACGAAAGTGGGAATCCAGAGCTTAAATATGTTTTATTCACTGGATCCCCGCATGCGCGGGGATGACAAGAAAGGAAATCTATGAAAACCACGCTCTCGATCATCAAAGCTGATACCGGTTCTATCGGAGGGCATAATCGTCCGAGCGAGGCGATGCTCGCCAAAGCGGTGAGCGAAGTCGAATCAGCCAAAGCAAAGGGTTTGTTAACGGACGCCCGCGTGACGTTCACCGGCGATGATATCGCCCTTCTCATGGTGCACAGCAAAGGAGCGGATAATCCGGATATTCACAAGCTCGCGTGGGATACGTTTGTGGCGACGACCGCCATAGCCAAATCCCAAGGTCTTTATGGAGCAGGGCAGGATCTTCTGAAAGATGCCTTCTCCGGAAACGTCCGGGGCATGGGTCCGGGATCGGCGGAAATTGAGCTTGAGGAACGTCCGGCAGAGCCCTTTATCGTATTTGCCGCGGATAAGTGCGGGCCGGGCGTGTTTAACTACCCGTTATTTGAAGGATTTGCCAACCCATACCACAATGCGGGACTTCTGTTGGCACCGGAAATGCGGGAAGGATTCACCTTCACGATCATGGATGTGAACAATGTGGATGCGGATCGCGTCATCACGCTTAAAGTCCCTTCGGATTATTATGACATCTGTACGCTCCTTCGTGACCCGAATCATTATGTGATCGAGAGCGTTACGGAGAATGCGTCGGGGCTGCAAGCTGCGGCTTCGTCCACGAGCAGGCTGCATAATATTTCCGGCAAATACGTGGGCAAAGACGATCCTGTTGCCATTGTCCGGAGCCAAAAGACGTTCCCTTCCACAGGTGAAATTCTCTCACCGTGGGCGCTTGCGCACTTTACACTCGGAGATAACCGGGGGAGCCATCATGTGGCCGTGATGCCCGTCAAGCAAAATAGCATCATTTCCTTCTTTGACGGCCCGACGATTGTGTCGGCTGCCGGGTACTGCGTCCATGAAGGAAAACTCACGGAAGCCGTGGATCTGTTTGATCAGCCGTTCTGGGATCTGATCCGTACGAAAGCGTCGGAAAAGACACTTTCCATACGTGCGCAAGGATTTTATGGACCTGCCATGGCAGGCATGGATGAACTCGAGTACACAGGGGTGGTTGAGAATTTGAAACGATTGGGTGAGAAATTTACTATTCGCAAAAAGTAGAGAATCGTTTATCGAAATTGGAAATTCGTAATAGATGATCGAAAGCCGATACTCGATGATCACAAATCCGATTCTCGAATTCCGACTTTCGACAACGACTATCGATTCTCTTTACAACGAATTTCGAATATCTTAGCAAGTCTAATGAAAATAGATATCTTCAAAAAGCACATCGACCCGAAGAATCCACCTAATCTTCATGACTATGATGAGGTGTACGGAGCGTTTGACTGGAAGCTCGCTAAGCGTGAGCTGGATTGGTTTGACGGCACGAAGCTCAATGCTGCCTATAATGCCGTAGACCGGCACACCCAGACCTGGAGAAAAAATAAAATCGCTCTCTATTGGGAGGATGAAGACGGGACGACGAAACAGTTTACCTTTGAACAACTCTCCCTTTTGTCCAACAAGATGGGCAATATCCTCAAGGATTTCGGTGTGAATCGAGGAGCAAGAGTGTTCATTTTTCTTCCCCGAGTACCGGAGTTGTACATTAGTTTCCTTGGAGTCCTTAAAATCGGCGCAATTGCCGGTACGCTCTTTAGCGCCTTTCAGGAGCAGGCGCTTGCTGACCGGCTGGGCAACAGCGATGCGGAAGTGGTCATCACTAATACTGAACTGAAAAAGCGGATCGATAAAGTCCGAAAAAAGCTTCCGGCCCTCAAGCATATCATCACGGTGGATAGCGAAGACTTTGCCAAATCTTTGGAACACGCGAGTGACGAGCTTCATATCGCACACATGGATCCGGACGAATATGCCTTCATGCTCTACACGAGTGGTACGACCGGTAAACCCAAAGGCGTGGTCCACGTGCACCGCGCGATCTTACAGGAGCACATGACGGCGAAGTATGTCCTGGATCTGCGGGACGACGACACGTATTGGTGCACGGCTGATCCGGGGTGGGTCACCGGTATCGCCTATGAAATACTCGGCAGCTGGTCGTGTGGCGTGTCGGCAGTCGTTTTTGCCGGACGGTTTGATCCTAAACGGTGGTATCAACTCTTAGAGAAATATAAGGTCACGGTCTGGTACACGGCCCCCACGGCAATACGCATGCTGATGGCTGCAGGCAGTAGTCTTGTAAAAGAATTTGATCTCTCTTCTCTTCGTCACATGTGCTCGGTGGGCGAGCCCCTTAATCCCGAAGCCATCACGTGGGCTATCAAAACATTTGATAAACCATTTCATGACACCTGGTGGCAGACGGAAACAGGAGCCATAAGCATCGCTAATTTTCCAATCATGGATATAAAAATTGGCTCTATGGGTAAGCCTGTACCGGGAATTCATGCCGCAATCGTCGATGATCGTGGCCGGGAATGTAAACCGAATGAAGAGGGTAATATCGCCATCAAACCCCCGTGGCCGTCCATGATGCACACGATTTGGAGAAGGCCGCAGAAATACAAAAGTTATTTTCTTTCTACCGATTCCCGGAATCAAAGAAATTCAGATTCCGGGAATCAGAAATGGTATATTTCCGGCGATCGCGGTATGAAGGATGAAGATGGGTACTTCTGGTTCATTGGGAGGGCTGATGATGTCATTAAGACCGCCGGAGAGAGGGTTGGCCCATTTGAAGTGGAATCGGCGCTTGTCTCCCATCCCGGGGTCGTTGAGGCCGGAGTCATCGGCAAGCCGGACGCCATGCGGGGAGAGATTATTAAGGCGTTTGTAGTGCTTTCGGAGAGTCAAAAGTCAAAAGTCGAAAGTCAAAAGTCTGCAGATGAGTTTAAAGAAGAACTATCGCAGTATGTCAAAAAGCATCTGGCTGGACATGCGTACCCGCGTGAGATAGAATTCATCGATAAGTTACCCAAGACCCGTTCCGGCAAGATCATGCGCCGTATTTTGAAGGCCAAAGAAATGGGCTTGCCGATAGGGGATACGTCAACGTTAGAAGAATATTAAATGATCAATTAATCGGCGAATTTGTTCTATTGTTTTTGTCCGGGAAAATCGCATTTTTTAAGAAACACAATGGTGGATCGGAGGTTGACATAGCAATATTATTAGGATAATATTTACTAAGTAAAAGTGATGGGCATATCTATGAGTTTAGAAAAAAAAACAGTAATTAGAGAAAATACTTCATTAGCAGAGTCTAGTGAGCTAGTATATGAGGATCAATTTACCGATTGTCCCCAGGCTTATCTTCATGCCAATCTTATTAATCAAGCCAATGATGAGGCAGTGAAGGACGTTGCTACATTACCGACTGGAAATAGAATAGGTACTGGAATATGTGGTCACCATGCCGTAGTAAACTATGATAATTTCGTAATAACAAATCGTTTGATTGTGGAAAATAGAAGAAGCACATCGTGATAACTTCAAGTAATGGAGATGATGGCAATGAACTATACCGGTGAATAAAAGAGGAGCCGTCCCGATCAAGGACCCAGCAGCTTTGGGATTGTTTTTTTATTAATTTTTTTACCTATTGATCAGAAGAACAAATTCGCCAATTGGTTTGACAAATTTTTTCAGCCCCTCAGACGTCTTTCCTCTCCATACTTCTTCATGAACTTTGGTAAGTTCGCGGGTAACAATGATTTCCTTATCACCAAATACTTCTTTCATATCCTCTAACGTCTGCAATAACTTATGTGGGGCGCAGTAGAAAATACATGTGTAGCCTTGCAAGGTACTTCCTTGCGTGCCTGCAAGGAAGTACAGTAAAAAGCATTTAGCTGGACACGCCTACCCGCGTGAGGTACAATTCATCGACAAGTTACCCAAAACCCGTTCCGGCAAAATCATGCGCCGGATTCTTAAAGCCAAAGAAATGGGCCTGCCGATAGGAGATACAAGCACACTGGAAGAATATTAAATGATCACAGAAGTTCCTGATCCATTTATCGGCGATCCCCTCATTGAACATGGGAAAGCGAAGGTAGATATTGTTCTCTATTCAGTACATGTAGGTTGTCCTCAAGGTAATATCGCTCGTATTGAACAGACGATGTCCGCTCGAGATTATAATGGAGTGTCAGTGCATCTTGAAGCAGCCAATTTTTTTACAGGAGACGAGATCCCATCAATGCAAACATGTCCTACTTGTGGTACGGAGAACGGATTGATATATCTAGGCTCTGATAAAATATGATTTTCATTTCGGTATATTATTGCTCGTGCTAATCGAGCCACCTGTCCATGTTGACCCTGGCATGGTTGTTATTCCCATATTCCACGATAGGTGCAAGCAGGAGAACAGGAAAATTATTTTTGCGGATATGTTAGCGTTTATTCACCGCCAGGAAATCGCAATTGGTGTCGTGCAAAACCTTAAGGCTAACGAGCGATTGACACGGGATCCGGAAGCAGAAATTTAAGCCGTATGAAAAAGTACCACAAATTCACCCTGCGGATTTGAGAAATAGTCCTGTGCTTTAGATATTTTACCCCTCCATACTTCTTCATGAACCTTCGTCAGTTCCCGTGCGATGACCAGGTCAATATCTCCGAATACCCCTTTCATATCGTCAAGGGTTTGCTGGAGCTTATGGGGAGCGCAATAGAAGATGATGGTTGGAGATCCTATTGCTTCGCTCCAGGATGACGATAACGATCGGAAGAGCTTGATTCGGTGAGATTGCTTTTCTGGCGGGTAACCGAGGAAGAAAAAATTATTGGTCGGCAATCCGGAAACGGATAGGGCAGCGATGGCGGCCGTAGATCCTGGGATGCTAACGACCTGGATACCGCGCTTGACCGCTTCACGGACGAGATTATACCCGGGGTCGGAGATAAGGGGCGTTCCTGCGTCACTAACGAGAGCCACTAATTTACCTTCCTCTAATTTATGAATGAGTAAGGGAGTTTGAGACTGTTCGTGGTTGTCGTCATAGCGAATTAGTTGGGGATTCATATCATCATGTTCTTTTTTACTTTGGATTCCCGCGTTCGCGGGAATGACAGACAGAAAACGTTTCTTAATTTCCTGAAGAAGTAAGCCAGTGCGTCTCGTATCTTCGCAGGCGATGAAATCAACAGAAAAAAGGGTATTGATCGCACGGATGGTGATATCCTCGAGGTTGCCAATCGGTGTTGCGACGATATAGAGTATTCCCATTACTCGCATTATAGCATTGAGTTTGAGCCGTAATATTGATAGGATAAGCTTCTTATGGATATGTTCGCCGCGTTGATAGACTTCGTATTGCATTTAGATACTCATCTCACGGAGTTTACCAACCAATATGGCCTCTTCACCTACGTCGTATTGTTTCTGACGGTATTTGCCGAAACCGGTTTTGTGGTGACTCCGTTTCTCCCCGGGGACTCACTCCTTTTTGCCGCCGGAGCGATTGCAGCTCTTGGATCATTGAATATTTGGGTGGTGACATTTCTGCTTATGCTCGCCGCCATTGCAGGGGATACGGTCAATTACTGGATTGGGCATTATTTCGGTCAAAAAATTGTCAATAATCCACACATTCCGTTTATCAATCAGGAACATATTGACAAAACGGAGCAATTTTTCAAAAAACACGGAGGAAAAACGGTCATTATGGCACGGTTTGTGCCTATCGTTCGGACATTTGCGCCATTTGTAGCCGGAATAGGGGCCATGAATTATCAGAAGTTTATTCTCTACAACGTGATTGGGGGAGTGATTTGGGTGACACTCTTCACGCTTGCCGGTTTTTTCTTTGGAAATATGACCTTTATAAAAGAAAACTTCCACTATGCCATCGTCGCGATCGTTATTCTCTCGGTGATTCCCATGGTCTACGAGTATATTCAGCACAAACGTCATCCCGACGTGCCCGGGGTATCGACGAAGAAGTTACAAAAGCTCGTCAATTGACCGCAAATTTACGGATGAGTCCCACACATCGGCCCTGGATCTTGACGTGCGTCGCAAAAATGGGAGACATCTGTGCGTTGGCTGGCATGAGTTTGATTTTATCTTTTTCAAAAAATATCCGTTTCAGTGTCGCAAGGCCATTTGGTAACAGCGCAACCACAATATCCCCATTTTTAGCATCCTGTTGATGTTGGATGACGACGAAGTCTCCGTCGAGAATGCCGTCTTCAATCATGGAGTTGCCTTTGACCTGCAGGATATAATGAGGTTTGCCGGCAGATATCATGGCCGGGGCGACCGAGACATAATAATTCGGGTCCGTATACGGTTCCAAAGGACTTCCAGCCGCAATAAATCCGAGTACAGGTAATTCAATCGCTCCCTCATTGCCGGAAGCCTGTGAGCGATAGGTATCTTTGATGATTTCCAGGCCCCGTGCCGTACCGTCGAGTTTTTTGATAAAACCTTTGATCCGCAGCCGGTCAATATGCTCGTGGACGGTGGCGGGTGAACTGATGCCCATGGCGTCCCCAATTTCCTTGAGGGTTGGAGCGAAACCATAGCGCTGCATAAATTGCGTGATAAAATCAAGAAGTTGGCGTTCTTTGAGATAAAGTATTGCTGGCATACCAGGTAGTAGAAACTCGATCTGTTTTGACTATGCAAAACAGAATTTATTTCATTAATAAATAATACTATTGATGTCCAGGAGACTACTTTCTATTCGTTTGCAGGCGAATATCGAGTTTTCACTACCTGGCATGTGTATTATACTTTTACATAATATACCCGAACTGTCAAGAGTGTTTATATGACACAAACCCTATCATGTTTCAACTAAAAACCGAGTATAGCCCAAGCGGTGACCAGCCGCAGGCTATCGAAAAACTGGTTGCAAATATCAAATCTGGAGTACAGGAACAAGTGCTTCTGGGGGTAACGGGGAGCGGAAAGACATTCACCATGGCCAAGGTTATCGAGAGGGTTCAGCGTCCGACGCTCGTCATCTCGCACAATAAGACCTTGGCTGCACAACTCTATCAGGAGTTCCGGGATTATTTTCCCAACAATGCGGTTTCGTATTTCGTTTCGTATTACGATTATTATCAGCCGGAAGCGTACATACCGCAGACGGATACGTATATTGAGAAGGAAACACAGATTAACGAAGAGATAGACAAACTGCGCTTAGCGGCCACAGCTAATCTCCTCACGCGCCCGGATAGCATCGTGATTGCCTCCGTCTCCTGCATCTACAACATCGGCAGTCCCAAAGAGTATGGACACTTTGTCTTGGAGCTGGCCCCTGGGGTGAAGGTCAGCCGGGAAAGTATTCTTCAGAGGCTCGTACAGCTGCAGTACGAACGGAATAATTATGGATTCCACCGCGGTACATTCCGCGTACGGGGCGACACGATTGATCTTTTTCCGGCGTATGACGATATGGGTCTGCGGATGATTCTCAAAGCGGACAAAGTAGACCAATTAGTCAAATTTGATCCACTTACCGGGCAAACACAAGAGGTATTACCCGCGGTGATGATATACCCAGCCAAGCACTACATGACCGATCCCCGGACCTACAAAGACGTTTTTCCTAAAATAAAAGCGGATTTGACGAAACAAGTCGCCCATTTTAAGGCACAAGGAAAGCTCCTGGAGGCTAATCGGCTGGAGCAGCGGGTCACGTATGATCTCGAGATGATCCAGGAATTGGGCTACGTCAACGGCATTGAAAATTACTCTCGTTATTTTGACGGAAGAAATCCCGGCGATCCACCCTACACTCTGCTGGATTATTTTGACGAGGCCACCCATCAAAGCCAGGCTTTGGGCCCCTTAAAGCCTGGCTTTGAGTTTTCAAAAAATTGGCTCCTATTCCTCGATGAGAGTCACATGACGGTCCCGCAGATCCGCGGTATGTATAACGGGGACCGATCGCGCAAACAAACGCTTATCGACTTTGGATTCAGACTTCCCGCTTCGATAGACAACCGTCCGCTCCGGTTTGAAGAATTTGCGCGCCGGATGCCCCAGACCGTCTATGTATCAGCCACACCGGATGAATGGGAGATTGGGCGAGCAAACCACGTTGTGGAGCAACTTGTGCGGCCTACGGGACTCGTAGATCCCATCGTTACGGTCCGGCCGACGACTGGGCAAATTGAAGATTTACTCAAAGAAATCAAGATTCGCGCTACCCGGAAAGAACGGGTACTCGTCACCACGCTTACAAAACGCATGGCAGAGGACCTTTCTGACTTTTTGGAAAAGGAAGGAATTAACGTGCATTATCTCCATGCCGACGTCCTGACCCTAGAACGGAGTGACATATTGGATGATCTCCGGCGCGGGACCTATGATGTGGTCGTTGGCATCAATCTATTACGGGAGGGGTTGGATTTACCGGAAGTATCACTGGTGGCCATACTGGATGCCGATAAGGAAGGATTTTTGCGCAGCCGGACGAGTCTGATTCAAACCATGGGAAGAGCCTCGCGGCATCTGTCCGGATCGGTGATCCTGTACGCGGACCGTATAACGGATTCCATGAAAACTGCTATGGATGAAGTAGATCGCCGCAGGCATGTGCAACTTGCGTTCAACAAATCAAAAGGTATCACGCCGATAAGTATCCGCAAGCCCATCCGCGACCGGCTCGTAGAAAAGGCGGTCGAAGAAGAATCCAAACCTCTCATTGCCCTAGCTGCCCAAGCAGAGCTGGACCGCATGACCCCGCAGGATAAAAAGAAATTGATCATTTCGCTCACCAAAGCGATGCGGCAGGCCAGTCGCGACCTGGATTTTGAAACCGCCGCGCGTCTGCGGGATACGATTGAAGAGATAGTAAAAAAAGGAAATTAGGATTGAAACAATTCGGCATCCCCTATCTCGTCGCTAATCGTTGAAAATAGTGTTGGGTGAGAAGGAAGCAAGGTAATTACTGTTTCAAACAGGATACATGTTGCTGTTCGACACGATTTTATTTGAAGTTCCCGTCGGCGATAAGACTCCATACTGCTTTCTTCAACGAAAATATTATCAGGTGTTACAAGCCGTAGCGTCGTGGTTCCAAAAAAGACAAGTCTATTATCTTCGTCATGGTAAACAATTTCTGCTCCATCGTGACAACCAAATTGAGAAATCTTTTCAGGTATCTCTAATTCAAAAAGTTCAAGTCCAGCGGCATCAGCCACATTTTGATGATATTGTTCCGGACCAATTGCTAAATCGTTAGACATGCGTACGAATTTTTGAGTAGTTCTTCTCCCTATAATTTCTCGAGATAAATAATCTGCGACCGATTGTGTCTGTTCGAAATTTAATAATTCTGCCATAGGGTCCGCAGTATAGTATAAAAGTAGTCTGAAATTCAACAAGTTTAAGAGTCGGTTGATACTATCATGATATACTGTGTGTGCCACGGTGTGATCGGTGGTCATTTTTGCTATGGACAAGTTGATTATCAAAGGCGCCAGACAACATAATCTCAAGAATATCAACCTTGAGCTTCCGAAAAATAAGCTCATCGTGTTTACCGGGCTTTCCGGTTCAGGAAAAAGTTCGCTTGCCTTTGATACGATCTATGCCGAAGGACAAAGGCGATATGTGGAATCGCTTTCTTCTTACGCCCGACAATTTTTGGGCATCATGGATAAACCGGATGTGGATAGTATCGTCGGATTATCTCCCGCTATCTCCATTGATCAAAAGTCCACGTCCCATAATCCGCGTTCTACGGTAGGTACCGTCACGGAGATTTATGACTATCTCCGCCTCCTCTACGCCCGCATCGGTCGCCCGCATTGTCCCAATTGCGGCCGAGCGGTCGCCAAACTGGATAAATCGCAGATTGTCACCATGATGTTTGAGGCGGCTGCGGTCGCCATGGCCAATGAAGGGATGAAATTATATAAATGCGCGATCCTCGCGCCCGTTGTACGGGACCGGAAAGGGGAATTTACCGGACTTATGGACAATATCCGTGCCAAAGGATACCGGACGATCCGGGTCGATGGCCATTTTTTCGGAATAGATGAAGATATCAGCCTCATAAAAACAAATAAACACACGATCGATGTGGTCATCGATAAACTGACCATTGATCGGGATACACTCACCTTTTTTAAAAGGTACTACCTTGCAGCTTCGCAAGGTAGTACCTTGCAAATGCCAGATGTAGCGATCCGTTCGCGCATCGCTGACGCCGTCGAACAGGCGCTCACACTTTCGCAAGGATTCGTGGTGACAGCGGAAATTAAGGATAAAGGCTTTGACCTGCCCGATAAACCGAAGGAAACCCACGATACGCTCTATAGTGAGGCATTCAGTTGTGCGGTATGCGGCATATCCATACCGGAGATAGAGCCCCGGTCGTTTTCCTTTAACTCCCCTCATGGAGCCTGTGCTACCTGCACGGGACTCGGAAAAATAGTAACGGTGGACCCGGACCGGGTCATCAATCCGATGTTATCCATCTCGGAAGGGGGAATCCTGCCGTTTGCAAAAATGTTTTTCCATGATACCTGGTTCTCGCGAATCGTGACGACTATTACCCAGGAACACGGAATTGATATGCGCGCTCCCTTGAGCAAGCTGACGCCGTCTCAACGAGAGGTGTTGCTCTATGGCACCGGAGACCGGGTATATCTCGTCCATGGCAAAAACCGCTTTGGAGAAGAAACAACCATTTCCGAACGTTTTCCCGGAATGGTCAATGAACTCAAGCGTCGGTTCAGCGAGTCCCAATCAGACTTTGTCCGGGAAGAAATACAAAAGTATATGCGTGAGGAAGTCTGTGGGGTTTGTCTCGGCACGAGACTAAAGAAAGAAGCGCTCACCGTGACGGTGAACGACCGGTCCATAGCCGAAGTCACGGCCCTGTCCATAGAGGCCTGTCACACGTGGATCATGGATTTTGAAAAAGTGATCACCTCACCCGCCGATCGCACGATCGCCACCCCGATCCTAAAAGAAATCCGGGCCCGTTTGCAGTTTCTCCTGGCGGTCGGTTTGGAATACCTTAGCTTGTCGCGGACCGCAACGACCCTCTCTGGAGGAGAAGCACAACGAATCCGTCTCGCTTCACAAATCGGATCCGGACTTTCCGGAGTGTTGTACGTCCTGGATGAACCCTCCATTGGACTCCACCAACGGGATAACGACAAACTTATTGGGACGCTCAAGAAGCTTCGCGATTTAGGCAACACCGTGATTGTGGTCGAGCATGATCGCGAAACGATGGAGCAGTCCGATTGGCTGGTAGACTTCGGACCCGGGGCTGGGCAGCACGGAGGGGCGATTGTGGCCGAAGGAGTAGTAGAGGCGGTAAAACACAATAAACACTCTCTCACCGCGCAATATTTGACCGGCAAACGGACGATCAAACGGGAATCTCCTCCTAAGGCTTTGGGCGCAAGAAGCGGAGCATTGCGTATCATCGCTGCCCGTCAAAATAATTTACAGCAGGTCGACGTGTCCTTTCCCTTGGGGAAATTCATCTGTGTCACCGGCGTGTCCGGAAGTGGGAAATCCAGCCTGATCGTGGAGACGCTCTATCCCGCTCTGGTTAACCACTTCAACCCGCTTAGTCGGCTGGAGGTCGGAGCATATACCAAGCTGGATGGACTGGAGTTAGTCGATAAAGCAATTCTCATCGATCAATCACCCATTGGGCGGACTCCGAGAAGTAATCCTGCCACCTATACCGGTGCGTTTACCTATATCCGCGATTTGTTCGCATCCCTATCCGAATCGCGTCTGCGCGGTTGGGGACCCGGAAGGTTTTCGTTTAACGTGTCCGCCAAAGGCTCCTCCGGCTCGGCAGGAAAAGGAGGCCGCTGTGAAGCGTGCGAAGGCGAAGGTCAGAAGAAAATCGAAATGCAGTTTCTCTCCGACGTCTACGTCACGTGTGAAGTGTGCCATGGGACACGCTATAATCCGGAGACCCTAGAAGTGTCATTTCATGGCAAATCCATTGCCGACGTACTGGCCATGACGGTCGCGGAGGCACGGGAAGTTTTTGCCCATCATCCCGCACTCGTCACGAAGTTTCAAACGATTATCGATGTAGGCCTTTCCTATATCAAACTGGGACAGCCAGCACCGACATTATCCGGCGGGGAAGCCCAACGGGTAAAATTGGCAAGCGAACTCTCCCGGAGAGCTACCGGCAAAACGATCTATATCCTGGATGAACCGACCACTGGGCTCCATTTTGATGATTTGCAGAAGTTGCTCACGGTCCTGCACCGCTTAACCCAAACCGGCAACACCGTCATCGTCATCGAGCATAATCTGGATATCATCAAAAATGCCGATTGGATCATCGATCTGGGGCCGGAGGGAGGAGATGCCGGGGGCAAGATTATCGCGGAAGGCACACCCCAGTATGTAGCCGCCAATAAAGAATCCTACACAGGACAATTCCTCAAAAAAATAATAGAATAAACGAATAAGAGAGTAATGAAATAATAGAATGGAAAATTATTCACTCCTCCGGGCATTCATGTATTGGATTATTGGATTATTGGTTTATTTGTTTATTCCGCTTTCCCAAACGGGGGCGGTGGGTGAGTTTACGGCCAACTACGACGTTTCCTATGCCATTGCCCCTTCCGGAGTCACGATCGTCACGCAATCGGTAAGTCTCGTAAACCATCAAACGAACCTGTATCCCAAGCAGTACACCATTCTTTTAGATACCCTAAATGTCCGAAACATCATTGCCCATGATGATGGGGGCACCATCACGCCTACGATCACCCAGGATGGGGGAAAAACAGAAATTCTTCTTTCGTTTAATAAACAGATCGTCGGACTGGGAAAACAGACCCAATTCACGCTCCGGTATGAAAACTTGGATATCGCCCAAAAAAACGGCAGCATCTGGGAAGTCAACATCCCGGGCATTACCGATGACGCAGATCTGGGAACCTACAACGTGAATGTTCAGACGCCCCCAACGTTTGGGCCCACGAGCTATCTCAAACCGTTGCCCGCCGACGGGAAACGCTGGAATCGGGATCAGATGATCCAGGGAGGAATAAGTGCTGCCTATGGGGATAAACAGTACGCCAAACTCACGCTCCGGTACTATCTGGAAAATAAAGGGCTAGCCTCTGGTGTACAGGAAATTGCACTCCCCCCGGACAGCGCATTTCAGCGTGTTTCTATAGATTCCCTTAGCCCCAAGCCCGAAGAAGTCATCAAAGATGACGACGGCAACTGGCTCGCCCGCTATGCCCTGAAACCCGGCCAAAAATTATCCATAGAAGCCGGGGTCACCGTTATGTTGAGCCTCCCATCCCTCACGGCCAGCATTGCCACGGCATCCGGCAAACAGTGGGAGGAGAACGAGCTTTCTGACTACCGTAAATCGCTCCCCTTTTGGGAGTCTGATGACGCAAGTATTAAGGCTCTCGCTGTCCAATACACGAACCCGAAGGACATCTACGACTATATCGTGCGCACTCTCACCTATGATCATGAACGGGTAAAGACAACGCCTAAACGCAAAGGAGCAATCGCGGCGCTAAAAACCCCGCAGTCCTCCATCTGCATGGAATTTACTGATCTTTTCATCGCTATCGCCCGTGCGGCAGGAATTCCAGCCAGGGAAGTAGTAGGATACGCGCACACCACTAATCCCAAACGCCAGCCGGTCTCTCTCGTGTCAGACATCCTCCATGCATGGCCGGAGTATTATGATCAGGAGAGAGGTCTATGGATACCCGTCGACCCAACATGGGGAAACACCACCGGGGGAGTTGACTATTTTTCCCAACTTGATTTTAACCACATTGTCTTTGCCATCCATGGGAAATCCAGTTCCCTACCACTACCTGCTGGATTTTACCGTGAGAACGGCAAAGAGGGTAAAGACGTCACGGTCCAGTTCCTGGAGTCTCCCGGCACTCCTCCCATTGTTACCCTTATACCCAGAATCAATTTTCCCACAGTGGTCACCGCGGGGTTTCGTGCATACGGAGAAGCGACCGTGGAAAACACAAGCGGCGTGGAAGCGACGAATATCGCTATACGGCTGGAAACGAGTCCGTTTTCCTATATCATCTCCAAAGAATCGCAAAGCATCGCCCCGTACAGTAAGGTCGTCATCCCAATCAATGTTGCCATACCCACCTCGATAACGAGGAGCCTCGGGGCGATCACCATGACCGCCGGGGGTCGCTCGGTGGCACACTCGTTTGATATACAGCCCATTTCTTGGCTTTATCTCTCTCTTTCCGGTATGATCGGAAGCACGGGAATTTTATTATGGATTATTATCACGCGTCCGTTCTCCAAAAGAAAACACAAAAAATAAAACCGGGCCGTCTCGCGTTGAGCGCTCTCACCACACGTCCGGGAGTCTATCTGTACTACGACGAAACGGGAGCGGTCATTTACGTCGGGAAGTCCAAAAATCTCAAAAACCGCATACGACAATATTTTTCCCATGCGGACGCGGTGGGCGAAAAAACCAAACGTTTGGTTTCTCAAATCGATTCACTCCAAACGATCCCGACGGACAGCGAATTTGATGCCCTGCTTCTGGAGGCCAAACTTATCCGTACCTATCTGCCGAAGTACAACGCAATAGCCAAAGATGACAAAAGCCCGCTCTATATCGCCATCACGTTTGACCAAGTGTTGCCGAACATTTTATTCACCCGAAAAACCACGATAGACTCATGGGATACCATCTCCCAACGCCGATTTATAGCCGGCCCGTTTCAATCCAGTAGGATAGCCCGGCGTCTCCTGCAGTCCGTCCGGCGTATCTCCCCGTACTGTACGCAAAAGCGTCGTGACGGCAGTCCTTGCTTTTATACCCATATCGGGCTTTGCAACCCCTGCCCGAGTCTCATACAGAACATGCCGGATGGGATCGAAAAAAAGAAACTCGTACAACGATACCGGACCAATCTTCGGCGCATAGCGCTCGTATTATCCGGTCAAACCGGCAAAGTACGCCGGGAGCTTGAGGAGTCTATGCGCGGGTATGCCGATCACTTGAACTACGAAAAAGCAGGAGAAATCAAACAACAACTTGATGTTTTGGATATGCTCCTGACGCATGTGTACGACCCAAATCTCTATACGGACAGGACCAGCGAGCCCAACCGGGTCTATCAGGAGAGACTGGCACAACTTTCTGAAATGTTAACTCGTGCCGGGTTGTCCGTGCGCGTGCTTCACCGGATTGAATGCATCGACATCTCCACGATACAAGGAGACTGGTCGACGGGATCGCTCGTCGTATTTACGGAGGGCCTACCCGATACGCAGGAATATCGGCGGTTTCGTATAAAGTCCGACGGAAGGCCCAATGATGTGGGCATGATGGCCCAAGTCATAACACGCAGATTTGCGCATCTGGAGTGGCCGTTCCCGGACCTACTCATCGTGGACGGGGGAAAACCGCAAGTGGTGGCCGCAGTAAAGGCTTTAGCCATCATCCCCAACGGAGCTGAAGGATCTCTTTCCACAAGAATTCCCATCATCGGTCTGGCAAAGCGGTATGAAGAAATTGTAATTCCTGATCATCATACGTTTACGGTTATCCGTCTGGCTCCGGCAAGTCAGGCGCTCCAACTCATCCAACATATCCGTGATGAGGCACACCGGTTTGCCAAACGATACCATATCACGCTTCGGGGCAAACACGCGCATCCGGCTTTTTTGCAATGAAGACTCAAGTTTGTTACGATTAACCCATCTTATGAAGAGATTTCTGCGCACCGTGGTCTACTACGTCTTCGTCCTTTGGCTGACCAGCACGCTCATCACGAGTCTCTCTATCTCCGGAAATGTGTGGGGTATGCTTTCCGCCGGTTTTATGCTCACCCTCATGATGATCGTCCTCAAACCGCTCTTATCCCTCATTTTCCTTCCTATTAATATATTAACGCTGGGACTGTTGGGCTGGCTCGTCAATGTGGTTGTTTTGTACTTGTGGACCATATTCGTTCCCAATGTGGCCATCAACCCTTGGGTATTTCCCGGGATAGCGGTGGAAGGATTTGTCGTGCCGGAGGCTACCGTAAGCTTGCCATGGACGCTCGTCGTCGTTTCCCTCGTGATTACGTTTATCGTCACGGCTTTAGAAAAATTAGGGGATGAGTAGGTTCCATATGCCAAACAAAACACGCGTTCCTAAAGTAGTCTGCATCGGTGGTGGTACGGGTACCTTTGTGGCGCTCAAAGGCCTCAAAGAATATCCTGTGGATCTCACCGCTATCGTCACGATGGCAGACAGCGGGGGAAGCAATAAGCGCATCCGCGACGAGTTCGGCCTCCTTCCCACGAGCGACATCCGCCAATGCTTTGTGGCACTTTCCGATGAAAACGGCGGAGCCGGACTTATGCGGAAACTCTTTATGTACCGGTTTGAAAAAGGTCAGGGTATAGCAGGAATGACGTTTGGAAATCTCTTTATGGCGGCTCTTGCGGATATTTTAGGTTCACAGGAAGAAGCGATACGACAAACCCGCAAAGTGCTTCGGATAAAAGGAAAAGTCATACCCGTCTCCTATACGGATACCAATCTCTCCGCACGCTATGCAGATGGGACAGTGGTGAAAGAAGAGCATCTGATTGATGAACCCGAACATGATGGCATGGTGCCTATTGAGGAAGTTTTCCTTTCCCCCCGCGCCCAAGCGACGCCGGATGCCATCGAGGCAATCGGACGGGCTGATCTTATCGTTTTAGGACCAGGGGATTTGTACACGAGCCTCATACCTAATTTACTCGTGGACGGCATACCCCAAGCACTCGCCCAAACCAAGGCGACTATCGTCTATATCCTCAATCTTATGACCAAATATGGGCAAACGTACCAATACACCGCCGGAGATCACCTGAAAGCCCTTGAGCGCTATATCGGTAAGAGTGTGGACATCGTTCTGGTCAATGCCGCGGGCATACCCAAGCGGGCTCTGGATGTGTATGCCAAGTCCCACGAAGTGCCGGTCAAGGATAATCTCATTGAGGGCAAACCCTACCGGCTCTATCGGGCAGACATGGTGGGAAACACGGTGATAGGGAAGTCGAAGAGTGATGCATTGGTGCGCAGCCTTATACGGCACGACAGTGTCAAACTCGGGGCGGCCATCATGCACATGCTGACTTGATCCGGCACGTCATTTACCCTAAACTATACTCATGAAAACAATACTTCTGGCAGTCCACATGCTTGTGACGATGGGGCTTATCGCACTCATCCTGCTGCAATCCAGCCAAGGAGGATTAGGGAGCGCCTTCGGCGGGTCAGAAGGGTATCGCACCAAACGGGGGGCAGAGCGCGTGGTCCTGATCGGAACGATAGTTTTTGCAGTCCTTTTTCTCATCACATCCGTGACGACTTTTCTCGCACAGTAACGTACTGCTTCCGATGTCCGTATGATTTTTCATAAAAGCAGGTATCTCATTCTGGTTACGCGTGAACTATCAAAAAAATACACCTTTCCTCTTCTTATCGGATTTTTCCTGGGTCTTTTTGGCATGATCGGTTTCCGGCAAATCGCACCGAAATTGCTCAATCAGATAGCCGCACCCACTATACACGTGGGGTTAGTGGGAGATGTCACACCGGCTACCCTTCCCTTATCCATCCAAACACTCATCAGTAGCGGTCTCACCCGACTGGGCCCGGATGGATCTCCGGAACCCGATCTTGCCACGAAGTGGGAAGCAACCGATGCCGGTCGCACGTATGTATTTACGATCGCCGAAAATACCCTTTGGCACGGCGGCGGACACGTGCAGGCCCGTGACATCAATTACAATATCCGTGATGTGACGTTTTCTGTTAACTCCCCCTACTCACTTCGTGCCACGCTGAAAGAACCATTTGCGCCGTTTCTCACCTTGGTATCCAAACCTATTCTTCAAGTAGGTCTTAAGGGAATGGGTAACTACCGCGTGGGCTCCATACGGCTCAAAGGAGAGACGGTTCAATCTCTCCGCCTTGAGCCCATCGCCGACCGTCTGGCTCCGGCACGGGAATACCGGTTCTATCGTACGGAAGCGATGGCGACCCTCGCGTTCCACCTGGGGGATGTGGATGTATTAGAAGATATGTCCGCGTCCGACGCATTTTCATCCTGGAAAAATTCCTCTGTCAGCGCTCACCCGCGCTACGACCGGGTGGTGGCGTTATATTTCAATACAAAGGACCCGATGTTGGGGGATAAAAGCTTCCGTCAAGCTTTGGGGTTTGCGGTTCCGCCGCTGTCAAACGCGGCACCAGCCGCGTCTGACGGGGCTGGCTCGTTTGACGTGCCGGATTTGGGTTTCGAGCGGGCATATTCTCCAATACCCAAAACATCCTGGGGCTATACGGACAGTATAAAGAAATACGAGTATGATCCCGCCACCACTAAGAAGCTTATGACCAGCGCCAAGATGGCTTCTGAATCTGCTAATTTGACTATCACGACTTTTTCACAATACGTGGACGTCGCCCAAAAAATTGCTACCTCCTGGACGAACCTGGGAGTACCGACTACCGTCCAGGTCGTCAATACGATCGGACAATTCCAGGTGCTTCTTTCTGCCCAAGCCATCCCGCCGGATCCGGACCAATATCCGCTCTGGCATAGCACCCAGGCCTCGACGAATTTGACCGGATATCTCAATGTCAAAATCGATAAATTACTGGAAGACGGACGAAAGGAGCTCGATACGGAGAAGCGCAAAAAAATCTACTACGATTTTGCCAAGCGTTTAGTCGAGGATGCCCCGGCCCTGTTCCTTTACTACCCCACGACATATACAGTCACACGAAGAAAATAGATCTACTTCTCATCCTAGTCAATAACTTCAATAATCTCAGTGGCAAGCGCTGAGCTTGCCGAAGTGCTGGGGGACTAGGATTCGAACCTAGATTAACGGATTCAAAGTCCGTCGTCCTACCATTGGACGATCCCCCAAAGATCATGACGTAAAGATTTTTTTCAACAATTTTCTACCTGATTTACCTTTTAAGTATACTTCACGATTTCTTGCTTCCAACCAAGTTTTGAACTTCTCCGTATATATTACTTCCCAAGGCAAGTATCTTTTTGTATAAAAATGTTTTCCGGAGTTATGTTCTTTTAATCTTCTCACCATGTCTTCTGTCGCACCAACATAGCTCTTTTTCGCGGTTTCACTTTTAAGAACATATACGGTAAACATATCCGTCGTCCTATCCGCCTCGGCTCGCAAACTCGCCGAAGCGAGACGGGTCCGCCTCGGCTCGCAAACTCGCCGAAGCGAGACGGGTCCGCCTCGGCTCGCAAA
>ERZ1292625.993-Hain-H41-01um-R1-993-length-37592-cov-37_pt1 | contig 37592 bp, 47 predicted proteins | sample MGYA00564400_ERZ1292625 | MGnify/ENA primary metagenome ERZ1292625 (study PRJEB36523, sample SAMEA6512639) | groundwater metagenome | collected 2019-01-08 | study: AquaDiva: Metagenomics assemblies of 32 groundwater samples
CGTGGCATGGGAAAACAGCTCCGTCGTGGCGCGGGGAAACAGCTCCGTCGAGGCGCGGGGCAACGTGGGCGTTCATCTCTATTCCGAGTCGGTCACCTTGGTTATGTTCATGTTTTCCGTGTGCTGGAAACATTTTTCAGGCGAAGATAAGATCACGAAGAAGTCGAAGACTGCGAACATCATCATCCCTATCGCTGCAAAGGGCACGGACGGGTGGCTCGAATCACAGGGGATCGAACCGAAGAATAAAGTGACGCTCTACAAGCGCGTTTCGAAAGACTGGAAAACGCAGGAAGGAAGCTCGAACGAGACTGACTGGAAGCCGGGACTCGCTCTCACCCACCCGGCTTGGTATCCGAAGGAAGACGAGTGCGGCAAAGGAAAGTTTCACGCCTGCTCTCGCCCCTATTTCTGCGACGAGTTCCGCAACAATCGAGATGATCGTTATGTAGCTATTGAGATCGCCAAAGATGACTTGTACGCATGGCCGGAACCCGACTATCCGCACAAGATTGCTTTTCGTACGGGGAAAGTTCTCTTTGAGTGCGACCGTTTGGGGAAGAAGATTAACTAATCACCATATTATGCCTGCCGAAGATCAAATCGTGTTCGTCTACGAACACACTCCGAGTAAAGAAGGTCTGATGAATCAGATTGACGAGTGCGAAGGACAGCACACCCAGCAAGCCATTTATTCCACATTTCACTCCGCGCTTATACAAGTTTGTTTTGGCTGCAAAAAGGTTCGCTCGACGATTAAGAGATGACACACCTCCCCCTAGAAGCATCGAAGAAGATTCACTTAATTCCCTTCACTTAACCTGATTTGTATTACCAATCCATTATGAAAATCTATCGCACACAAGCAGAAATTGAAGCCGACGTTAAGGATGGAGAGGGTATTGGCATACGATGGTGCTAGAGATATTCTAGCGGTATATGCAAACCATAATAAAGCAGATCATCGACCGACTTCATCCCATTCAAACGCCAACAGAACAAGCCATCTATTGGTACTTATTTAGATGGTCGTATCTCCCCAACGGGAAACCAATCGTCGTGAAAGGGAAAAGGACGATAGGGAGAGAGTGTAGTTTTTCTGCAAAGAACAAGCTTTCAAAGACACAAGGCTTAACATTGAGCACGGTGAGTTCTGTTCTTCGGGATTTACAGACTAAAAAGCATATTAAGATATTGGACACATCACTAGATGGGCATAAAATTAAAGTTTTTCTTCCATCTCAAATCGTTAAAGACAAGAAAAAGAAGGTCTGTGAAGTTGATTATTATCTCGATAAAGAAAGACGGGGAGAGCTTCTGAAAAATGCGAAATGTTTCTACTGTAAGAAGAAATTAAATAAAAGAAGCGCGACGTTAGACCATATGAAGCCCCAAAGCAAGAATGGAACGAATAAAAAAACAAATCTAGTACCCGCTTGCTTGAAATGTAACTCTCTAAAAGGTAACAGCCGTTTCTTTTGCCTCGATCAAGACGTTGAAATAAAGCCCTAACCCCCTATGAACCTCGAAAAAAAGATTTACGAAGCGTTGGCGAAGGCAGCGGAAGAAGTCGGCAAAACGAAACACCAAGGAACGGGCGCTATGTATGGGAACATGTTTACCTACTTCGCTGATCATCTCCGTTCCCTCGCCTCTTCCGTGGAAGAAGAAGCGGAGACGGTATCGCCCATTGATCCAAATCCATTCCTTCAAGTCCACGCAAAGGGCTCGAGCGCAAGCACACATGAGAAGCTGGAGTAATATGAACGAATCCCACGACAAGCCCATAACTGGTGAAGAGGCAAAACGTTTCAAACCAATTTTACTTGCCGATCTCATCAAGGCGGTAGAGAGGGCGACGATCCGACCTGCGAAGATCGTGGGGTTTGAGAGGATTGAGAGACCGTACATTGACGCGGATTTTATTTCTTGAGGCCCTTAGAGAATTATGAAAAAGACCACAAAAGAAATCGTTCTGCTGATCGTACTATTCATCGGGTCGGTTGTCGTTGCCGGCGCGCTTCAATATAGATCAACATTTAGACAAGACGCGTGGTATGGATTCTATCTTCCAAATGGATACGGTGAGCTTGAAAATACCGTGCAAGTGCAAAAATCAGACGATACGTTTAAGACGGTGGAAGAATGCGAGAATTGGGCTAGGTATATTAGATCGAAAAGGGCTATCTACGAAGGAGCCGCCGAAGACGCTTATGCCTGTGCGAAAAACTGCTTATATGACGATAAAATGCAGGCTTGGGCGTGTTCCAAGGATGACGGTATCAAGGGGTCGTTCGCCCCTAGCCCCAAGTTCCTAAGCCCTTAGATTTGGCTAAGTTATCCACACTTGACAAAGAAGGCTAAGCATGATAGCCTAGAAGCACTATGAAAAACATTATTGTATCCCTGCTCATGCTCGCCAGCCTCGTGGCCATGCCCGCATCGGCCGCAACCGTCGTAGACCCCATGGAAGCCCAGATCGCAAAGCGTGTTGCCGAGATGCAATTCGCCGCGTCAAACTCCACGGGTCGCTGGCAAGTCTATACATCAGAACAGCGCAATGCGGAGCGCGTTGCCGATGTCGCTAAGATGAACAACGTGAGCCTCGAAAAGGCCGCGAAGATCGTCTATCGCGGCTGGCACTCGCAAAACGCCATGCTCGGACGCTCTCCGATCTGGCCTATCGCCGGGCTTGCGTTTCGACCGTTGGTCGGAGGCTGGGTCAATGCCTATAGCATCACACAAGCCTATGCGGGTTATGACCCGCTCACGGGAGTGCATGTCACGACCGCCGCGCAGCGCGATGAAGTACGTGATGATAACTTCTGGTATTGCCCTGTCGGACAAACGTACACCTATTCGATCGCTTCGAGTGAGTGTAAGTAATCCAAAAGCACGGATCGGGGCGTCTCCCGATCGTCAAAAAGCCCTCGAAGGAGGGCTTTTTTTATTCTTGACTGGTATCGGACGCGTTTGGCCTTGAGACGTTGTTTTGAATTGCTTGGGAGAGTGTAGCAAGTAACGCTGCCGCCTTCGGCGATTGAAGAAGCTGACCAATCTGCTTTCGCAATGCCCTATCGGAAGAAACACCGGCGGCTTCAAACAAGTTTTCCATAAAACGATCATCAACGATCGCCTTCGTTATCCCTCTTCCGGCACCTAAGATCAAACCGGTCAATCCTGTGGGAATTTTTGTGAAAGTCTCTTCGAGAACATTCGATGCCATGGCTCCCGCCGTTCCCGCACTCCGCGTTCCTGTAAGCCTGTTGGCAAGTTCAAGAGCCTGTAATCTGTATGCAAGATCATCAGCTTTCATTCCTCCGGCCTTTAGAGCCTCTCCCATAGCCGAAGCAAGCTCACTAGAACCCTTTTGGCCTGAGAGAGCGCGAGAGATTTCGAGATACCCTTGTCGCATGGCTATCGGATCAGTTTTATTGCTCGTCAATTTTTTGAAAGCTCCTTTTTCCGTTATGAAATTTTTATAGGCATCAAACGTCGCTTGGACGGCGTCAGGGTCTTTGGAAAGAGACATCATTTTTTGCTTCACGCCACTATAGAACGAATCAAGGATGCCTTTTTCCGGAGATGCCGCATCGACAGTTTCGTAAAGCAAGCCGATGTCCTTGCGAAGCATATCTAACTCCTTCCAGCCCAAATCCTCGACTCCAGAACCCTTGTCACCTTTGGCCGCTCTGACCTTGTTCATGAGTTTTTGAAACACAGCTCGGTCTGCGTCCGTAGCTCCTGTTTCAAACTTAATTTTTCCACGTACATTGGAGGCAGAAGCTCCACGAGATTCTGCAATCATCATAATGTCATCCATGAGAGATTCTTTTGAAAAAGGCGGAACACCCGGTTTGAGACTTGCTCCGTGCGCGAGCATGTCTGCGGAGTATTTTTCTCCGGCCTTTTTTGTATAAACATTCCACGCATCGCGCGCAGAATCAAAAATCTCTCCTTCAATTTCCTGTCGCGCCTTTTGCTGTTGAACAAGATCATCCCCCACGCCTTTTAATTTATTATAATATGCTTTTACAATATCAGGCACAGTTTTAATTGTCCCAACTTCCGCGTCCGTCAGCCCTCTTCCCTTTTTTCCTAAATACTCCACGAGTTTTTTTGAACTCCCGCTCATCGCTTTCCCTAATCCTTTCATTAAAACTCCTCCTCCGGCCCCCAATGCTCCCCCCGCGACCGTGGAGAGAGCGACTTCGCTAAGGGGCTTCCCCTCCTCTAAAGCCCCGCCACCAGCCATAGCTGCCCCCTGAAGAGCCAATTTTCCAACTCCACCTACCAATGGTGTCGCAAGATTAGCTGCCGCCTTTAATCCTCCTCCGATGTATTGATTCGCTGTTTCGTAGCTTGGCGTTGCATACTCTTTTGCTCCTTCCTCGCCACCAAGCAACTGCGCAGCTTGTTCTTGTAGTCCAGGGCCGAGCATTTCCTCCGTTCTTGCTCTTGCTCTTGCCTGTTCTTCCTCACTCATCTCTCCTTTCCCTAAGATGTCCTTCCGTATCCTCGCGCCAAACCCAACTCCGGCCATGCCTATTCCTTTTCCAGCTTGCTCTATAAATCTTGCGGGCTGTAAAGCAATATCGGCAAAACCTTTTGCGACAGTCCCCGCTCCACGAACAAGCGAAGAGAAGATACCACCATTCTTTGGTTCTTCATTTCCGGAGATATCTTCCAAGCTTATGGATTCGGTCGTGGGAGGCAATTCCGATGTTCCACTGAACCGCATTTTTTTCTTCACTTCTTCTAATGAATAGGGCATATTATTGGACGAAAGAAAAACTAAATCCACTCGGGTCTTTACTTGGAATCTTCTTAACTACTGTTCCGTACTTCTTCGCGTATTCCCCATCTAGGATTATATAGCTGCCCACCGGAGCTTCCTTTGCCTTAGAGCGCGGGTAGGCGTCCTCGAACTCCGTATCGCTGATCTTCCATACTTTTGATCCGTCGGGGAGATCAAGAAGAGAATTAGGAGGGGCTTTGCTTGGGTCTGCACCAATCCCTGAATCAAAACCTCCCAAATACTCATCGAACGCCTCTCCGATACCCGCTACACCGGCCTGACTTCTAAATTGTTCTGTTTTCCTTTGGGACGCGGACCGCCACAAGGACGTAAGGAACTTCGTTTCTTTCGCTAGTTGTGTCGCGGCCTCTTTGGATATGGGTTGCCCCCGCGAAATACGATCAAAATTGTTTTTGAACTTGCCTAAGTAGCTTTGCGTCTGCTGAGCAAGGTCGATTTCCCCTTCTTTTACGGCGGAAGTAGGATCGAGACTTTTGACGAGAGTGTAAAGGATGGAGAGCTGCTTCCCCGCATTTCCAGGATCAGCAAGAACGGCATCAGCTATCGCGGTGGCACTCCTGCCGTTTTCTCCTGCCGCAATAACCGAATTGGCTTGAAATTTATCCGTCACACGGAGGAAGTTAGTCGTCTGTTTGTCGGAAAGCTCCGTTGCAAAAGACAATGTAGGTTCCATTCGAGAAAGCTCGTCTACGGTCGTTCCGGGTTTCACATCATATCCTGCCGCGCGATAGGTTTTGAAAGCTGACTCGCTCAAGACGTCCACTTTTTGAGTCTCTGAGAGCTGTACTCTCGAAGCATCCGGCCCCGTCTGTGGAAGGTTGGGTAAAGGCACGCGAGTAAACCCAACGATCTTAGGATCGCCCGCCTTGAGCGTTCTATCATGCGTAACCTTCCCATCACCGTTTCTATTTGATTCGGTAAATCGTAGGATCGAAGACCCGTCAGGGGCGACTTCAACTTGGTTCACGACTCCAACGTGCCAATTCGTTCCTATCTTCTCAACGAAGGTATCTCCGACCTCCGCTTGGTCAGGCGGAACGCGTCCAAATCTATCCAGCGTGTTAATTTTGTCTTGAGGAGAATCACCCCAAACGCGATCACCAGTCCAATAGTTTACGGCGGCCCCGCATTGTCCCGCGTTCTTTGGGTCTCCTCCAGGAAGAATAGGCCCGACTGATCCCTGGGGGAAGGCTTCCTCCCAAGCGACTTGAGTTTCAGAAGAGAATACGGGCTTTGCGTTGCTCGGATCATTTGGATCAATGCTCCAATATTTCCCACCGATTTCTTTTATCTCTCTGTTTTGACCTATCGATCCAATCCTGCCCAGAGACGTGGCTGATTTCTCTCCTGTAGTCGGATTGAACGTCCATGCTCTACCGATTCCTGTCTGCTTATCTATTTCCACCCCTGCCATCGTTTTGCCTTCGTTTGTGCCTGTAACCGTGTAAGAGAACCCTCCCATGTCCACCGTTCCTCCGGCACCCGTCTTTGAAAGGAAAGATGCAAACTTTTGCGCCCTTTCGAGCGATTGTTCTTTACCCTTTAATTGAGCCACTTCGACGTATGCCTTGATTTCCTTGCCTGACCATCCCGTATTGCGTGCGGCCTCTAAAAACGCAGGAGCGGTTTCAGGAGTAAGCTCATAACCTGCCTCTACGAGATTCGAGAGGTGTGACTGGGCGGCTTCTTCATATCTTCCTTGTAATTCCAGCTTTTGCGATTCCCTCGTTACAGCCTGCGTGAGCATCGTGGAGTTAAATTGCTCGCGCTGCATCTTCAATCCTTCCATCCGCGTTGCGATCTCCGCGTTTTTCTCCAACAGCCCTTGTGCTTGTGTTCTACGATTCTCCGCGAGCGCGACCATCTTAAAGGCTAATTCATCATTCTCCTCTTCAAACGCCCTGCGCGCGTCATTTACGGCTCTCGTTGCCGCGTTCTTGATGGATTGAAGCGCGGCTAGGTTATTTTGAATTGTATCCGCGAGATACCCCTCGCCGATCATGCTCCCGACATGCCCCGCCGCATTGATCGCGGCTTTTGCTTTACCCTCTAAATCCTTATTCGCCTTTTCTTGTGCAAACAAATCCGCCGTCGCCTGATTTTGGATGTCGCCGATCGCTTCACCCATCCGTGCGGCGATGCGCGTTTGACGGGCGAGTAATAATTGCTGAGCCGGATCTTCCACCGCTCCGCTCGTCATGCCTTGAAGGCGGTTAAACTCTTCCGAGTTGGCTTGGAGCAAGCCTCTCATGGTTGCGTCTACTTCGGAAATAACACCCGCAAGAGGCGAATTCTCGGCACTCGAAATTGCATTTCCTAATTCCTTGCGTGCGATGTCATAATTCGTGGTGGTGACAACGCCAGAGGTAGAAGGTGCGAATCCCTGATCTATAATCGATCTTGATGCAGCAGATATGACGGGGGCGTTCACAGACGCGGCCGCATCCCTCGCGGCTTGCGACGATTGAGCGTAAACCTCTCTCTGCATCTCCGCGAGTCGGACTCGATTAACGCGATCTGACGACATGGCAATAGTCTGCCTCTGCATCATCGCGATTTGAGCTTGTATGGCAGGATCGGCGGAAGTAAAACCGCCCGAAGGTGGAGGCGCGACCGTTGGCGAAGGGGTCGGTTTAGGAGTTGCGGCGGTTGGCGTCGGGGCCTTAGGCACGGGCGTGCCCGGAGCCTGTGTAGCTGTTTCGGGAGGCCCGAAAACGGGAGCTGGATATTTTTCTCGAATCTTTGCCCAAAGCTCGGGACGAACAATCGGGCCTCCCGAAGCTGGTGCAGGCGTAGCTTGAGGCGCGACAGATGGTGTCGAGGTGCGAGAACCCAGCGGAAGTTCCCCGCCGGGCATCGAGCCGAGAGCTTTGCTGGGCGTCGGCGTAAGAGGCCCCACGTACCTTCCCGACGCGTCAATAGAACCGGCGACGGGCGTCGTCTGGTTCTTTGCCGTCGGCAATGCGATCGGGGAGGGCGTCTTTCGGGGAGTAGCCATACTGGTTTAAGGAGAGAGGGTCGTTTTAAGAGCCGTCGGGAATCCAACAGGCGAAACACCCACGTCCAGCGAATTATTGATGAGTTTGAAATAGCTTGACGTTTCTATAGATAACTGCTCATTCCAGAATGAAGTAGGATCGAACGTAAACATGATGCGGAAATGTCCAACGCCTTCGGGGGTATCCGATGAGGCGTCCCAAGAGCCTCCAAACGTGTCCACTCCAAATTCTACCATCCCAAATTCTCCTCCGACGGCAGGATCGAAGAAAAAAGCACTATCCGTCCCACGTATCGTCCCTTGTAAAACCGTTCCCGTTTCATCAAATGCCTCTTTAATCGTCGCCGTTCCCGTTTTGCTCATCCATCCTTCAATGAAAAGGCGGCGCGCTCGTTTGCGTTGCGTTTTCTTGCCATAATTATTGCGCGTGAGGGAGAGCTTCGCGTTGATCGGATTTCCGATCACGGATGGTGTCGCATAATCCGTCAGGCCGGAGAAAAGTTTGATCGCATTGTCCGATGAGGCAAGGGTCGCGTATAGATCGCCGCCATAAACGAAGAAGGATGAGGCCTCAATCCCCGTGATCGGTGTCCACCAGCAATCAAAGCGTGAATCATAAACGAGGATTTGATTTGATACGGAATCCGTCGAATTTTGTTTACCGCAAAACAAAGCAATATAATTATATCCCGCGCCACAACTGGTCGAATCCCATGTCATGTCATCACACGTATTTTGGAGGCGATCCGAAAATGGGAGTACTTGAGGCGTATCAATCGCCGCTACGCGCTGGAGTGAATGGATCACCTTGCGTGGAGAAATGAAGAACACGAAATTCCGTAAGGCGAAGGCGGTCTTTGGCCCGACGTTTCCGACATGGCCCGTCGCAAGATCGTCGAATGGTAGTAGGGGAGAAAGAGAAGGAAAATCGTTCGCGTCCAACGTAACGAAGAGCTTAGAGATGGCATTCGGTTTTAACACGGCGAGACCGCCTTCGTACTGAATCATCGCGTTTATACTATGGCCGCCTTCTTGCATCATGAGCTGAAATCCCTCGGCGGCTACGCGTGTCGCGCTAAAAGCGAAATCGTCATAGACGTTCAATTTACTTCCTACGATTGACCCACCTCCGAAACGAGCCGTCGTAGGCTTGTTTGCAACGACCACACGCCCGTTTAAGGACGCATACACGCTCCCAAGCGGGAGTGCGGCATTGTTTATCGGAACCGAAATAACGGGGTCGTCTGCAACCACACCTCCCGTGGAGGGGTCGGGCGAGACGCCGGTGAACGTCTTTCCCGATAATCCTGTGTAAGCATACTGCGTCCCATCCACGGAAATCGTCCCTGTTGCGGAAAAACCAAGGGCGTCAAGATTAACAGAACCCGAGAGAACAATCGTGGTCGCCGTCACCGAGGCCACCTTCCCCGTCACTCCGTCCCAAATTCGGTAATTGTCGGTTCCATTGCCAAAGATGAGTTTATTTACGTTGTCCGTTGTTTTTTCACCTGAAGCACGTCCAAAAGTAAGCCCCGTGGTGTAGGTTGTCTCTAGCATGATCCAGTCGAGCGAATCAGGATGGAATACTTTTGAGTTTGTCCCATAAAAGACCACCGGAAGCTCAACGCCGTCGCGTCTCACTAATTTTGCGGAGGATGTGATCCCCGTCGTTCCCGTGGATTTTGTGCCTAAATAGGAGCTTCCGCCTCGTGTCGTCCACTTACCGTCTTTGTCAAGGATAAAATTAAAAGACCCCTTCGTCGCGGTTCCTGCGGGGAGTTCGTCTTTGGCGATCTTATCCCAATACCCCGAGAGATAGCTATTAGTCTCGGCGAAGCTCGGGACGATGTTGTCTTTATAACCGCTTCGTGCCATAAAATTATCTGTTACCCCCTCGTGCTAACCACGCGTCATGACGGGACTGATCCATATACTCTCCGACTTCGGGTTGTCTCTTTGACGGGAAGCGCATGAGCAAGTCTTCTTCCGCTTCCAGACGCTTCCCCTGATAAAACGCTCGTCCATCCGCATCGTCTATGTGCGTGGTGAAGATTTGCTCCAGCGTTTCATATAGAACAAAGTCGGTGAATGACCTGTCAATGTTAAAATAACTTGACGTGTCGGAAGCGGACGTAAACGATTCTTTAGGATCGCTCGACTTACCGTCAATGACAAGAAAATCCGTGGACGAGTGCAAATTCATGATTCGCACCTGCCGCGCGGTCAAGTCATTTAAGCGCACCCCTGCCTGCGTGCCGATTCCCGTTCCAAACGTCAATACGATTTGGACGTAATCAAGAGCCGCCGCATCCGTTCCCGTAGGACTCCCGGAGCTTGTCGCGTCCTTCCAGTCGAAGCCGATTTGATTCCATCCCGTCGTAAGCGCGGAGCCGTCGATCTGCGTCGTAGAGGAAATCTGCCAGTACTTGCTCGCGCTTGAACCGAAGCGAAGCTGAAAATTTGTGAAAGCCGTGGAGCTAGGAAGATAGACCCAAAGCGTAAACATCGCCGTAAGATAAAAAGCATCTCCCGAAAGATCACGTGCGGAGAACGTGGAATTCGTGAGCGTCGCGGTTCCCCCTGACGGCGTGATCGTCATGGAGAGTGAAGAAGAACCCTCCCTATAAAAAAGCGTGTCCTTGAGCAAATTACTCGCGTCTCCGCTTGCGCTCCACGTTCCATCCGTCGTCACGCCGTCCAGCTTGTTTAGGTTGGCTGATTGCGTCCCCGGCTTTACGAAATTAAAAAGAAGCCTGCGCGTCGTACCTGAACGTGTTTCACTCTTAAGGTTTCCTCCTTGGAGCATCGTCCAAAATCTCTCTTCCGTGACGGCTCGCATGAAGATGCGATCGCTCGGCCTGTAATTATCTAGCAAAAAGAGAAAATCTTTGAATCCCGAATAAGGAGTAGCGTACGTGTACACCCCCGTCATAAGTTCCATTTGCGAGACGACTTCGGCGGACGGAAGATCGAATTTTCTACGCAAACGGCGTAAACTTTCGTTTGCGTATGTCGTCGCGATCGTGTTCCCCGAAGCCCCCATCTCGTTGGCGGTTCGAGTGTTTACGTCCGTGATAAAATTTTGGAGAGTGTACATATGTTAGGGATACGTATATTCGGCAGTCCAAAGAATGTCCCGCGCCGCCGAAAAATCCAAGGTTAATACGACACCCGCCGTCGTGTGCGTGCTTGTCGCTATGACATTTGCTCGCCACTCGCTTGCACCTTCCTCCCAAAGGCAGGCAAAGAACCTGGAAGCCTTTGTATACGGAGCTGCATCATCATCTACACCCCGCGCGGCGGTCGATGAAGTGTTGGTGTGGCGGTCATAAACCCATCTACCCTGTGAAGCGGAAGCACCAATCGTGTCTAACACAATCCCGCACGTAAGATCAACACGGTCGGGGATCACGCTGAGTGAAAGGAATTGGGAGGCGGTGATGTCTTCAAGGTATCCTCCCGTTCGCATTTTGATCGTCGGTTCTTGGACATAGAACGACCCCGAGGCGAGAGCTTTGCCAATCTTCGTCGGAAGCGCGGGGAGCGCGGGCGGGGCAGTCAAGATAGCCCCGGGAGTAGAGGAGAGGTAGTAGTCTCTGCCTGCGGAGAGGCCCGAAACAGCCCCCGAAAGGCCGCCGGAGCGCGTATAGGACACTTCCGCCCCAACAGCCGCCGCAGTCTTCGCCAAGCCGACGAACGTCTGTGCGGTACTTGTCGAGTCGGCGTCGGCGAGAAACAGCGTTCCCGTCGTCGAGATGTAGAGAGCGTCGCCTGCGGCAATCGTCGCGCCGGCGGTACCTGTAGCTGTGAAAAACGAAATTGAGTTATCTACATATCCCTTGTTCGCCGCGTCACTTGTCGATGTCGGTGTCTGAACTGCAAGAATTCCCGTCGTCGTCACGTTCCCATTGAAGATTTGATCTCCGATCCATGTGTTTGCACGAGCGAGAAAACTCACTATGTCCCAGTATATTTTATTACTAAGATATTTCAAGAACCCGCCATTGTTCGAGGCCGTAGAAGACACGGCCACCCCGACAAGATTATTCGTATCCGTGACGAATCCGCCCGTGGACGAAGCGTTGATCGCAAGCAAGCCGCCGTTCAAAATGAGGCCGCCGGAAGGAGATACGCCGATGGAAGTGCCGGAAGCGTTTATCTCAAACTCCCCGGCACCGAGGTTGATGACGGCTGTTGCTGTCGAATTACCTGCCACGGGACCGATGAAAGCCAAGTAGACATTATTCCGAGGCGTGGCTCCAACAAGGAAATTGATTTGCGCGTTTGTCGTCGTCGTGTTATCTCCAAAATATGTACTGGAGCTTGTGAACCCCTTTTGTCCGGCAATGCCCATTTGTAGGCTCGTCCTGTCCACAAACCTATTAAAGAAACAAGCATTATTCGACATGATAACGGGTTCTCCGGCGGGATGAGTGAACGCACCAGTCGTACCCGTGAGCGCGAGAATCGTCGAAGTCGTGTTATTGCAAGTCGGCGCGATCTGGCGATAGCAGGTCGTAAACGTCTTCGAGCCTGCGGTAAGTCCGTGACACTCTACGACCTCTCTATCCGACGTGCTGTTCGGATTGATTGTGAGATACACGGGGAATGAGGTAGAAGCAGAGGCAATAGACACACCCGTATTTCCAACGGTGAGAGAAGACACCGTGATACTTGAATCCGTGGGCGTGATCCCCGCTCCGGCAATCGTGGAAGACCAACCGTCATACACGCCTGCCGCTCCGAATTTCTCTTCTTCAGGTTTTGTATCCTCTACGATTTCCGGTTCTTGCTCTTCCACAATCACTTTCGGTTCAGGAACCGGTGTTGGTTCCGGCGGGAGACCCGTTAATGCGCCAAAAAAGGAAGCGATAGCGATCGTAATACCCGCGAGGGCTTTTTTTGCCTTTGAAATAAAATCCCATTTGGACTTGAGCACCGTTAATTTTGGAAAAGCGACTTTTCCTTCGGGCTTTTTTCGTTCGATGGACGCGGCAAAACGTACTTCGCCAAACGGAACCCAGGCATCATCTTGTACATCATGCCTCCACCAATTCTTTAGCTTCAAGCCCCTAACGCCGTCGCGTTCTTCCACGTTGTAAGCCCACATCATGTGCGGCTCCGAACCCTGATAGGAATCCACGCCGATCAACAATCCCTTCGATTTTTTCAACGCATGGTACAGCGACGATGGATTGAGATTGTGAACATACGCGTAGCCCGCTATCGCGTGCTGTTTTGCGTTTAATTCGAGCGCGACGGAAACATTTTTATTATTCTCCAACCATTTCGACGATTCGCAAATGCCGATATTCTTCGCGGCATTCAAGACTTGGCCGGGTGTCGCCCCGTTGGGGGCGGTTGTGCTTACTTCCGCCAAAAATGCTCTTGAGAGGGGAACCGAAACGCCCATTTCTTCTTTTTCTAGGAATTGCGTCCCCCATGTGACGGCCGCGGCGACGCAATCCAGCTCGCCTTCCTGAAACACAACGGGGATGTCGGAAGTATCCACGGAGAGAGGCTTGATCTCCAAAATCGAAGGAGCCGCGCCATAGATTCTCTCGTGGCTATAATCCTTCCATGACAAAGGTTCTTTTTTCCATCCCGCAGGCTTCATGTTCATGTTCATACTTTATTGCTTAGGTAACGCCCCGTTATTCGTCCCCCATGCCCAATTTTTTTTATCGTCCTTAGACCATTCGGAGACAGGCTTGGCTGCGAGCTTACGAAGCGAGGTGACTTGAGCTTCGTTGAGTCCTTGTTTCAATGGAACGCCTCCGGATAGCTCGCCGTCATGACCGGGCATTTCTTCGACGACCACCATATTCCCCCAACCGGAGTTCCAGTTTTTACTTAACAATCTGCCTAACCAATTCTTGTACCAAGTCGTACCTAAGACGCATTTAACCGGTCCTTCAACGGGAGAGTAAATTGGCTTGCCAAGATCGTTTACGCCATTCAAATCTATGCCGGGGTGCCAGTAGTTTCTTGCCCATTGTAAAAACCCCCAGCCTGAACGCGGAAAAGAATTAGCCATCGGTACATTGCCTTTTATGTATGGCGTCGGATCGACGTAACGTGCCATGACCCACGCCTTACTTCGACGATAGACATATTCCGTAAACGTCGTGAGGGGAGTGAGTGATCTTATGATGTCGTAATGGCAATGCGCGCCCGTAGATTTCCCCGTTGAACCGCACAAGCCGATTGTCTGCCCACGCTTAACCCACTCGCCTTTTTTTACAAGAGGCGTGTTTTTCATGTGAGCCAGCCTGTGGAAGTTGGGCATATTCGTGGTTAAGAGTTCTTAGCCGATCCCGTGTTGCCTGCACGGGACGGGGCAAACTACCCTTACGTGAGCACGTCGTAAAACCTCTGACGAAGGAGGGGCATGTGCCAACGGGGAATCATTCGGCCGCTTTCGGCTCGCTGGGCAAAGAAGAGTGAGGCGGCGTGGCAGACCCACCCAAAGCCGTGTAATAGCTAACGGCTAGATCAGGGAAAGCAGTAAACAATTCCGTCGGAGGTTGGCCTTGGCCTTTCGTGAACATGATAAGCGTTCCGATCGCACCGTCACGACCTTCCGCGCCTACTCCATATTTTTCCATCCACCACGTAAGAATTTCCTCGCCACGCAAGCCTAATTCGGCGGGGGCCGGAGTAAAAACATCAGACATAGATTTTCTTCTTAAGAATAAAGGGTTTATCACCCTGTAAAAAGGCCGGAGGCACCGGCCGCTTAACAGGAGTCGCGAGCATGACGCTCACGCGGCGTTAGGGTTCAGTAGGCGTAGCAGTTCGCTGTCGAGATTGAGCGTCCCGACGCATCTGTGGTATTCGACACCGTTTGTGTCGCGGCAACGAACGGTCGCGCCTTCGACATGCGCTTGCATGGAAAGCAGGAGCTGGATGTGGGTCACGCAGAACCGCCAGCCGTCGAGAAGCTCCACGATGGAGCCTGATTCGGTGTAGCACCTCATGCTTGCGCTCCGTCCCCGAACCGCCAAGTCACCGTTTCGGAATCGATGTCGGTTTCGTCGGTGAAGACGAAGCCATTGCTTGCGACCACGATGAGTTTCACGCGGCCATGGCCGTCCTCGTTCATCGAAAATTCGAGACGGATAGACTCGACGGGTGGCTTGGGTTCCGTCAGCTCCGTTAGGAATGACGGGACTTTGAGACTTGACGGGAGCTTGGGCTTGCGCCGTCGCACGCTCATGGCTCCCTCTCTCTCGCGGATCGCCTTACGGCTCGCCACATGTGGTAGCGGTAGATCACATACGAGAGCGCGTCCTCGGCTCTGTTTAGCCAGTAATCCATGCGTTTCATCGTTTCTTCCTTTGTGAATGTGCGATTTTCAGAACCTCTATCTACTAATTAGTAGATATTCGCGCGCTGAACTATTAGAGATTCTCTAAGGGTTCGATTTACGCGCAAGCCCCCTCTCGGAGATGCCCTCTCGTCATAGACAGGGCTTGCGGCCGTCTTCCCGTGAGAATGCTCGGGTCATTTGTCTCCTTGACGGGGAGACGGCAAGCATGTAGTTGTCCCCATGGCTGTAAGACGGAAACGCCGAAGGAATAGTCATGCCGCTAAGTACGTAGGAAAGTTACAAGTAGCAAAATCGAGATCGTGCTTTTCTTGTAACCTCCCCGATCGCTTCCCCCTTCGCGTGATGAGGGGAAGAGGCGGGGGACTACTTTTTGTTGATAATCGTGTCCTTCAGCGAGCGCAGGACTTCCGTGTTCGCCACGAGGTTCTCACTCAATTTCCCGACGACTTCCGTGTTGTGCTCGATGTGGTTACTGGCGAGCTTCCAGATAATCCACAAAGCGAGAGCGGCCAAACCCACCGCCCCTCCTTGAATGATCGTCTGTAAGATGTCCATAAAAGAGCGACGAGTGGATTAGGTACCTTTCATGTACTCCTTGATGAGATTTTGTGTGCTATACTTCATATATATGAGATCAATAGATTTAACAGGTCAAAAGTTTGATAGATTAACTGTTATAAAGCTTATAGGAAGAGTGTCTAAACACACTCTCTGGGATTGCATCTGTGATTGTGGAAAGCGTGCCGCGGTAAGAACGAACAATCTTAGAAACAAACACAGCAAGTCGTGTGGTTGCCTCACTAAAGAAAGGACATCTGAAAGAAAATCCACGCATAAGATGACCTCCACTCGTTTCTACCGTATTTATAGGAATATGTTCAGCCGCTGCTCGAACCCGAACGTTCCTTCTTTTATTCGATACGGCGGTAGAGGAATACGAAATGAATGGAAGAGCTTTGAGCATTTTCAACACGACATGTATGAGGCCTACTTGTCGCATGTCTCGGAATATGGAGAGAAAGAAACAACTCTGGATCGTATAGACAACAACAGGGGCTACAGTGCGAAAAATTGTCGTTGGGCTACTTATAGAGAACAGGCGCATAATGTTCGAAGTCATGACTCAGGGAATCAATATACAAGATTTACTGTTGCGGCTCGCCAGATAAAAACTGTTTAATCAGATTGACGATCCAAGGGACTACGGCTGCTACGAACGCGACAGCGACAGGATTTCCTTTTGCCAGTTCCAAGATTCCGGGGAGTAATAACGGGATCGCGGCCACGGCAAAACCCGCCAAGGAAAGCAAGGCGGAGTGCTTGATTTTCTGAATGGTCACGGCATCGAAGGCTCTAGAGATTTGCATATAAGTTAGGTTAAAGGATTATTTCTTCAACGGGAGCTTCGGCGACAACGGGAGCTTCTGCTACCACGGACACCTTGCCGTCCGCCGCGATCTCGAACGTTTTGTCTTCGAGGTCGGCTTTGAGAGGGGCGAGAGAAGCGGCAAGGGCTTCGGCCTTTACCTTCTCGGTTGCCTCTAGAGCGTCTTCTTCGATGAACCTCGCTTCGGCCTCTTTTGCTTTTTCCTCGATGAAAGCAAGGGCTTCGGTTTTGTCGACCGGAAGCGTATCGAGCTGGAACACATCGAGTTTACTACCCCCAAATCGGAGTACGACGGCGTTGTTTGCTTCTTGGAACTCTACTTGGTAGCGCATATCACTTAGATAAAGATTTAATTACAAGCCGTCGTCTTTTTGAAGACTTGCCCGAGCGCGTTCGCGCAAAGGTAATAGGTAGCCGTTGCGGCAGAGGTAGTAGCAACGCTCAGGTTGGTCGTGGTCACCGTTCCGCTCGCAAGCAGGTTGGTCGTTGAGACCGTTCCTGTGAAATCACCATTTATGCTGTTTAAGGTGGCCCACCTTAAAGAGGGGAGTCCAAGAGAAGAGAAATTGTCCGTGCTTGGATATACCTGCGCGGCTGATGTTACTAGCGTTCCAGCAGCTCCCAAATGCAAACGAAGCGTTCCGTCTGTGGCAAAACCCAGATTACCGGCTCCGTCTTGATACATCCCTGTGTCCCGATCTCCGACAAAAGAGAAAGAAGGAACGGCGGTGGTGCCACCACTCGTGGCGATAAATACGCTGCTTGTGACTCCTCCACTCGCAGTGAAGTGGGTCGAACTGATCGTGCCGCTGAAAAATCCATCCTTCCAACGAGTCGAGACAGTACCAAGATCCCGTGCATTGTCCACGTCCGCAACGATGGGAGCGGCGGCAGTGATAGACACATCACTCACCCGCAACGCGATTGATCCGCTCGATGCAATGGCGAGAGTATTGGCTGCGGAACGATAGATGCCCGTATCCTCATCGCCGGAGAATTGGATTGCCGGATTGCCGAGGGAACCGAAGCCGACGACCATTCTCGTGGAGGAAACGGGGCCTACGAAGGTGGAGGTGGCGGAGCCTGAAACGGCAAGCGTCCCCGAAGCATAAACATTCTTCCACGCCTTCGCGGGACTGCCTAAATTGTACAAATCAGTTGTGTTCGGAAGCACATCACCGATGAACTCCGTTGACGTCGCTGCACCCACACCGTCTTCATTCGTTACCGCGAAGGGTCGGGCGACGGAAGGGTTGGAATAGAATGAGCCGTATTTCTGCTGTCTCGAGATAGCATATCCATACAAAAACATCGCTAAAATGCCGGCAGATATGCCGATGATCGCGAGATGTTTCTTGATAAAATCCATATTAGCATCCTGCGGCTAAACTCAAACGCACGTGCAATGTTCCTGCGGAAGAGCCGCCTACTTCTTTCGCGCGGACGCGCACCCACTTCGCATTCAATTCCGTGTCCGGCGACAGGTGAACCGTAATGACTTCGGCGGCAACCGACGTTGCCGAAGTCGGAACGTTGAACGGCGTGCCTGATCCCGCTCCCAGTTGATCCCCCGTACTTGCATAAACATCAACCTGAGTCGTGGCGGGCAAAACGGCGACGAATTGATACCAGTTTGTCGGCCCCGAATGATTCAAGTCATCATTTGAATACTCAACGAGAATCTGCGCGTATGCACTATTCGTATTTGGCGTATATTTCACGTCGAGAGACAACCTACTAAAATCTTTAGCCAACATTGCGTTTCCGGCAACGAGAGAATCCGTCAATGTCGTTGGAGATGCGTTTGTCCCGAACACGTCTTGGGAGATTTGATTCTGCATAGGATTGTTAGATGATTATTCGCTTATCCCCGTCCCCACAAAGGAACGGAGGGAACGAACAAGCTAGAATTCGAGAACGACAATGTCGTAGACTGCCGAAGACAAATTGGCGACGGAAGTCGAGACGGCGGAAAACGTCAGTTGGACGGTATCCGCAGCGGTGACGCTACATGACAGACGCATCGTGGAAGACGTCCCCGAAAAATTTCCGCGTCCCGAAACGATACACGGATTACCTACGGAAGCTCCGCTCACCGACACGTCATCACTTGCCGAAGAACCGTCCACAATGGCAAACGTATTCGTCGTAAACGTTCCGTGAATGAGTCCCGAGAGACTCGCACCGCCTCCGACATTTACGACAGAAAGAGACGTGCTGGCGAACGTGGAGAACTCCGTACCGCTCGATGCACCAAACTTTGGCTCAAACGAAGCGGAGCCGCCGGGATAGGCATACGAACCGCCCGGAGCGGACGCATTTACCGGCGCACCGTTCACAACCACGTTGATGTCTCCAACAGAGGCGGGAGCGGCGGATGAAACGGGAACCTGCGGAACAGGACGAAGCAGTAATACGAACACCCCGCCGACGGCTAACGCGGCGCAGACAAGCGCGGCGATAGAAAGGTTTTTGTTTTCCATATACGTTAGACGTTTTCGATCACTTCGATTTTAGCATTCCAAGTGATGTCGGTGTTTGCGGCACCCGTGACTCGTACGAGCATATTGCCGCCGGATTCCGTGATATCGGCCGCCCAGCCGACCACATCCTCGACGGCTTTAAGAACGGTATTAGAACCCATCTGAACGGCTGTTCCTGCCGAATTCTTAGCACCCGCCTCAATGTGATAACACGCGGCATCGCCGACCGCACCGGCTGATCCGCCCGTGCGTACGCCCGTGATGATGGCCGAGATGTAGAAGATTGAATTAAGTTTTACGGGAATCGTCTTGATCGTCGTCACGGTAGCACCAGTCGTAAGGACGGATTGATGCGACGTGTGACGAGACCGTGAAGGAGAATAGGCCATAGATATTTTTAGGGTTTACGCGATCGCTCGCGGTGGAGGGAGAGGACTGAATCGCCCCCTATCCCTCCGAACCTACTTACTTTTCGTTGCATCAGGCCGCAATCATGCGTGCGCCCGGATCGAGCGGGATGAAGAAGGCCGCCCACTTCACGGAACCGGTGCTTGAAGCTGAACAATCGAGCAGGAGCGAGCCTGCTTCCAGCGTGACCGGAACCGCCTGCGTGACCGCCGCGCCTTTAGACGCGCCCACCAACGCGTCCGCAAACGTTCCTGTGATGCTATACGGAACGCCGACCGCATCGTTGGTGATATCAAGCGTGGCGCAAAGGTCAACACTCGCAAGCCCCGCTGCGTCGGGATCAAGAGTGAGTTTCGCATTGTTCGCTTGGTTTTGGATCGCGGTCGTCACCGTGCCTACGATTCCCACGAGCTTGACACGGCCTGTTACCGTGAAAAGCGCACCCGTCGTTCCTTGCGGAAGAGTCGCGGTATCGCGGTAAGCGACACAATGACCCAAATCGGCGTCAACGGTGAGCGGGATGATCTGCACGCCATTTGTCTCGGCGGAGAGCAAGTCTGCCGCCGTAAGCGCGGTCGTGTAATCCGGCGTAAGGAAGATTCGATCCCCGCGACCAGAAACGATGGCATTTGATTGAGCGAATACCGCCGCGACCGTCGTATACACGTGCGGGATTCCATCTTCGGAGTCCACGGGGAACATGCCTCCAAGATCGGCATATTGCGCCGTTCCCGACGGGGAAACGATATACCATTGCGCTCCGGCAAGACGGTTTTTCGTCCACTTGGAATAGAGAGAATTAGAATTGCGGGACATATTAGGCGGTAGTTACGGCTGACCAAACGAAGCAACGCGGATCGAGCAATGCCGTCGTCCAAGCTCCGTGCGCGACCCAATTCTGCTGGCGCGTAAGGAAGTCAACGCCACCATTCGCCGATGTCGGCCCTTCGACAGTCGGGAAGAGCGTCACGACGAGATAGAATCCGCTGTTACGCGAATCAATGAGACCCCAATATTTCTGCTTGGTAGAATCATGCGTGAAGGCTTTACCCCCGACGGCAAACGTGCGGTCGATGTAAGGGCATTTCACGACGCGCATGGTTCCCGCCTGCGGGTTATAAACCGAAGGATTGGGCGCATCGAGCGGAGCCTGCGAACGCATGAGTTGGAGAGCCGTGTTGAAGGTCGTCTGATCCGAAGCCGTGAGGATCGTGTCAAACTCGACATACAAAGGCTGCCCGTTGTTCCCGATGATCTGTTGCGTCCCGAGGTTTTGTCCCATTTCGATCGCCCCGCGAGATACCTGAGGATCGGTGACAATGCGATTTCGATAAAGTGCGGATGAGTTTCGCACCGTATGAGACGCATTCGCGGGAGAGAGACCGTCACCGGAAGAAACGTCCACGGATCGTCCGTCGATGTTTGTGACCGAGGCGGAAGTGCAATACGTTAAAGGCATGGCCATGTCATGTTCCATGCGAAGGTTCACGCTTCGAGCCGCTCCTCTGATGATCTTTGCCTCTTGCTGCGGATACCGATTGTGGTACGTGAACTTCCACGTCAGAGCGAGCGCGTAAGACAATTCTTGGATCTCGACGTTTTTCGAGTAACCGGGCGAGATGTCGCCAAACCAAGGCTCGGCATTTTCATCAATTTCATGCGCCACGCCTGATCCCGTGATGTCTTCCGAAATCGTAAATTGCAAGCCTGCGCGCGGGCCTTCATAACGAAGGACGTAAAACTGACGGAGGGAATCAAATTTCTGACCCCACTCTTCCAGGGCTTGATGGAAGATGATGTTTACATTCGACACAGCCTCGACGAGGGATGCGGCATTGCCGACGCCTAGCGGTACTGTAGAGCCGAATGCTACGGAAGCTCCTGAGCTTGCCATAAGATAAGTGTTAAGTGAATTACGCAAAATGACACGATTTTCATCATGTCTATTCACCGCTCTTCCGTTTCATCCTGCGGGCCGCTTCTTAGTGCCAGTAAGCGATACCTCGATAATGGGTTTCGTCCCAAGTGACGGCATTGCTTTTACGTGTTTTCAATGCTCCACGAAAGATCAAATCCACGTGCGCGCGTGGCCGGAGACCGTTTAGAACAAGCACGGTCGAGCCGCTGTTGTTTCCATTATACCCTATCCCGTCCAAAGAACACAATCCCCCTCACGCGGACTCTTCCTTTCCGACCTCTTCGGGCGATGCTTGACCTGCGGGAGCTTCTTGCGTTGGCTCCGTATCCGTAGGAACGGAGGGCTGGGCTTCTGTTGACTCGATCGGATCAGCGTGCGGACTTCTGTCTCGTTCGATGTTCTCGGACTCGACTTGTTCTGCGTTGGCCCTCATTTCCGCTGACTTCTCTAACCATCCCTCGATATCATCCGTTCGCAGATAGATATCCGCGCGCCCCAAAGCAATCCGAACGGATTGGTCTAAGTCATCGCGCATCGCTTGCGTGATCTTCGACGCCCATGCGTCATCTTTAAGCTCATGAACCTTTTTCCCGTAACCCCTAATCAACTTAATGACGTCTTTCTCGAAATCCGACAAGTTCTCAGATGAGCTTTTATCGCCCGAATCTTCAATTTTCTTCATTATATCATCGAGCGAAACATCATCCTCGAAGGAATTTACGCCAAAAGCCGCAGAAACGGCCATCCTGTAAGCTTCCGACAGGCCGTCTTGCATCCTAACGAGAATGGACGGGGTATCGAAATAACGCGGATTATATTTTTGGAGCACTTGGAGCAAGGCTACATGGAGCGGTTTCATTCGTTTCACGAACCACTCACGCCGCTCTACAGCCTTCGTAACCGCCTTGTCCGTCATTCCAGCCCCCCATTCCTCCTGTGACATTACCTCGGTCGCCGGAGCATAAGGGGGGCGGTTTACGAAGTTCAATTTGACCTTTCCATCGGGTAAATCCTCAACAGAACCGACCTCCAGCTCGCCAAAATAACGGCATTTCAATTTTTCAATCATATTTAGATCGCGTTAAAGACCTCCTGCCAAGGAACATCAAGAGTCAATCCAGAGAACGTCTTGCCCAAATCCTCGGAGAGAGTCACGTTGATGGTGATCTCTTCCTCCGTTTTAATTATTTCCTTCAACAAGGCCACCGTGTCAATCTTCGCCATGCGTCCGGTCGCACTTTGGAAATCACGCTTTTTCTTCATGAGCGTTTTAACCTTTTCCATGAGCGTTTCCCAATCGTTCACAACGCATTGGATCGAATTACCCGATGCAAGCGAGACGAATTCTGATAACCCCACGGCTTTCTCTAATCCGCCATGCGTTTTGATCGTGAGAACTTGGTCATCATGAATTTGACGCATCGTTCCTTTATCCTCCAGCCAGACCTTCCCCTTCCGTTTGATCGAAATAATCGGATCATGACCATCGAAGGATGGAACGCTCCCCGTCTTCCGTTGCGAATCAGGATCATGGATTGAATCGTATTTACGGAGCTTGTTTTGGCTTGCGATTCCTTCAAGACGATTCAAACGATCAAGGACAAGATTCGTTTGCTCGCGGAGCATGTTATTTTCCTCGACAAGCTGCTCTTCGCGGGTCTTCGGAGACTCTTCAATGTCTCGATTCCCCTTTACTTCGTCGGATTGTTTGGGCATATCGTTTTAACGATGCTAGAGAATTAAAGCTCTTTCGCTTGAACTTTTGCAAAGTGCATCCCGTGAAGATCATACCCATCTTTGAGACGGGCGACATCTTCCTGTTTTACTCCTTGAACCTTCATCCATTCCATTCGTTCCTTGGAAACGCCCGCGATCTCCTCGGGTCTTCCGCCGCTACCCATATCATCGAATCCTCCGCCGCCTCCCGGAGAGGAAAACCCCAGGGAACGCTTGCGAAGCTCCGTATAACGATCCGAGGCTAACTTTACATCCAGCTCCAGATCGCCCGTGCTCTGCGATTTTTGCGCTTCCGCGTAGATTCCCTCGGCTTCATTCCGGCTCTTTGCGATGCTCTTGATCTTAGAGATGAGCTGGGATTTATTCTCCTCGTCTTTTTGTTTGCGTAGGGTTTCTTCGACGACTTTTTGCACGTCGGATTCTTTCGGGGCTGCCGGTGGCGGAAGCGGGGCATTTTCTCCGCCCTCGCCTTCACCCTCGCCTTCGGTTTTCAACCTTTTTGTCTCGGCTCTTTTTGCGGCAAGCTGTTCACGAAGCTCTGAAGCCTTACGAGCAAAATCTAATTTACGATCTGCCTCCTTATTAGCGATCTTGAGCTGCCGTACTTCGTCTTCCGTCGGGACTTTCCCCGAAGCGGGAGGCTTTCCCTTGCCTTCTCCCTCATTTTCTTCTCCTCCCCCGTCTTCCTCGGGAAGATCACCGAACAAGTTGTCTTCTTCTTTTAACATAAAAAGTTTCACTAAGAATAAGTTTAGTATTTAATCCCCATGTTTGCCCGGAGCGCGGCTAAGGAACCTGCAACGGACGCACCGGCGTCTTTCTCCGTTTCTTGCGCCCTCTGAATCTCCGCCTGCAATTCATTCCACGCTTCGAGAGATTTGAACTCGGCAAACGCTTCGTCAAATCTTCGTTCGGAAAGCAAGGATAGCGTGTCCATGATAGCAGAGATTTGCCTGACGCGGATGAGTCTCTGCAACGCGGAGCTATTTACAAGAGACGCAATATGCTCATTCATCGCCCTCCCCTGTTCCTCCGTAAGCTCGGGAACTTCGAGGAAAAGACGCTCGATAATGTTCATGTCCATAAACTAGGTCGGTAATGCCGCCGGCGGGAGAGCCTGCGCTCCCAAAGGCGGGGCGGTTTCAGTTTGAAGCCCTTGTGAGGGGACACCGGCCGCCGGCGACCCCGGCTCTTGCTTCTTGATGAATTCATCCTCGCTCTCTCCCAGTTTTTTCACGAGAAATTTATCCACGACGGCCTGATCCACCGTCGGAGCGTTTCGGAACGCCTCGATCTTCTTCATCACCTGGCCCTCATCCGCCGTTTCCGAATCTCGCTGTTGCGGATTTACGCGGAACTTAAACACGACCGAATAATCCTTGGCCCGATCGGGATCAACCATCATCATCTTCCGCTTATTTCCACGCTTCAGAGCAAGATTCTCGGCCAGTCTCATCTCTCTTACCATAGCAAGGTGCGCTTTTTGAGTTGCGGGTAGCTTACCAAACTTTACATTTTTCTCGTCTGCCTCGAATTCAAACCCCGTAATCTCAGAGAAATGATTAAGCCCTAGACGAAACATCTTTCTCGCCTCTTGCCTACGCCATGCCTCCGCCGCTCCGGCCATTCCCGCGACCGCGCGGATGGATTGGGTGAGCATCTGCTCTACCTCGAACTTCGTCATTTGCCCCTTTGTCTGTTGACCTTGGAACACCGGAGATATGGAAGCCTTGTCCGCCATGGATTCATAAACTTTGATGGCCTCGAAGACAAAGTCTTGCATGGCAGACTCCGGGATAAGCAAGGACAAATCCCCCTCTCCTTGCATCTGGGTCACCGAGCCGGGCTTGCACATGTAACGATTGACCATCGAACGGAACCGAGACTTCATCGGCGGCTCAAGTAACTGCCTGCTCTTATCGACCAATACGGAAGTCAAAACGTCCTTTACGGCGACATAGGGACGAACGTTGTCCATGAAAGAACGACCGTAGGCAAGATGCGGATCGAGCATCGCCGCCTGTTGCATGATAAAAGAGTATTCCCCGTCCGGTAGGGCAAGGCCGATAGGCGTCATGAGCACCCTGTTACAAAAAATCGTAAACTCATTCGTCACGGTACTCTCACGAAAACGAATACGCACTTTGTCCGTTGAAGTTCCGTCTTCGGTTTCCGTGTCCGTCAAAACATCAGTCCATTGGTCGGTCGATGCGTTCTGCGGACTGACATACTTCCAATTTTTCCAACCGTGGAAAAGTTTGTAAGCCGTGGCGTAAGGCACGACCATTTCGTACCAAATATGCGGCTGTTTTTCCATCATTGGTTGCGAGATATCTCCTAGGAAGACCCGGTTCGGCTTCCAAACGGTCGTCTCGACTCCGGCAAACTCTTCAAAGTCCCGCGTCGAGTACGAATAAGGCTTGTCACTCATCGGATTCCAATCAGCTCCGATCTTTGCCACCCCTTCGCGTCTCGTAAAAACGACCCGCTTGTAGAGCGTACCGATAGAGAACATCGAAAGATCGCTCAACGGGTCTTTTACTTCACTTTCATCCAAAATCTTCAAATGTTTGATGAACGCCCCGGCAAAGCTACCCATGTCGTCATTCACCTCACCCGTAAAATCTCTCGCCGAGGGTTCGCATCCGAAATTCAAATCCAAGAGGAAGGCAAGCAAACCATCTAATTTGTTTCTCTCCTCGCCGGAGCGGATAAAATTGCGCCAATCATTCGGATCAACCGGCGGAATGACGTACTTGAATGTGTCATCCTTCGCGAGCGTCATGTATCCCAAAAACGATCTGTCATTGAAAGCGCGAAGGGGGCGGTGGAATTGACTTTGATCCCAAGTATATTCCGCCATAAGCGCGGATGTATACTCCTGCGTTTCCGCGTCGGGTTGAAATGATTTTTTTGAAGCAATCTCGGCTTTGAGGTCTAATATCGAACCCACGGGAGAAGACATAGAGGAAGCGGAATAAAATTATTATAGCATGACAAAAACAAACGGACAATCCTAACGACGTATCCCCCCGCGCTCGACAAGCGGATCAAAATAACTTTCCTCCGTCCTAAATCTCGTTCCGCGAGAAGAATCATCGGACGTTCCGTCAAGCTCGAAGTACATCCGCATCATAAGCGTATCTGAAAAATCGGGAGACCTCCCCAATCGCTCCTTCACGTCCTCCTTTGGCATTATTTTCTTTTTTCCGTCTTTGTCCGCGTCCTTCGAACGTATAAGGCTTAACTCTTCGATAAGAGCCTCCTTCCACGTCTCGAAGGTCATCTCTACCTCCCCTTGCCCTTCGATGGTTCCCGAGGTCAGATTTTGGGCATGGATGCCCAGCCGGTGTTCGCTCACCAAGTCCGCTAATTTATAGCAACATTGAGATTTAAGATTTTCAAAGTTTTCCTTTTCCCCAAAACGTCCTTCAAGCGGACGCGAATTAGCGACAAACCCCCTAATCCCCTGCATCCCGTCCATCACTCCGCCCCCCACGCCGTCCTCGTCCACGAGAATATGCGAATAGGGAACGCACTCGTCCATTGCAATTTCCTTGAGGTGCCGGATCGTCTGATCTATGCCCATCTTTTGGAAAATCCATACTTTCTCTAAACTCAAACCCTTCCAAAGATACATGACGATTTTGTCCTTCCCGAAACGTGCAACGTCGCAAGTAAGAAAACTCTGCGTGCTTCTCGGAACAGCATTCGTGAACAAATCACTGATCGCGTCAAACGCGATAAGACTTGATGGGTCATCGTCGTATTCCCAGTTCCCGAACATCAACCGTTCTTTCGTTTGTTTGTCTTTAATCCGTTCGAGGACCTTACCGTATTCGTCCGCCGTTTCCCTGTTGTCTTTGTAGAGGGCTTGGATGAAGACGGTGTTGGATGACAAGATCCCCTTCTTCCATGGCTTGTAAAACTCCGAATATGTCCAATTCTTCTTTGGATTTCCCGTGATAAGCATCGTCGGACGGATGCCAAGCTCTTTGTTAAGGTGCCTCCCTAAACGAGAACGGAGAACGTCATAAGCAAGAAACGTAACCTCCCCGGCCTCTTCGATCGCTCCGTCGGAGTATTCCGTCGAGCCGAATCTCTCGAAAAGAGGATCGGACGGTAAGGCTTTAAGATCGAGCAAATCAATGCGTGAACCGTTGGAAAACTCGACATAGTTGTATTGACCGTTCAGCGACCAAATATTCTGCGGGATGGAATGAAACTTACAGACTTTAGCCCACGTAAGGAACGTGGAAGACATGAGCCGCTTTAATTCCTCTCTCCCGATGAAGGATTTGTACCCGGGAAAACGCAGGCAATTTACGAGACGAGATTCGCAAATGAACCACGAGTTATGCGTAACGATAAAATCATTCGTCAAATATAGCCCGTTTGGGTGATCTACCGTTATACATTTCGCCTCAGCGCGTCGGCTCCATTTGATGGATAGAAACTCCCGCAGGGACGTCCCTATGCGGCCGTCGCCGAGCATGGCCCCTAGAGCATAGGGCTTGATAGGAAATCTTCCACTAGAAGAACGTGTCGGAAGGACGTTCTTCACCGCCTCTGCGAGAGGAATAGCATATCGCTTCCCAGACGCAAGCTCGGATTCCAAAAACTCTGTCGTAACAATCCTCCATTTTGTCGGTCTATCGGATTTTCGCTTCTGAAATCTACCATGCTTGCTCATCCTACGCACAATCCACAGATGGTTCTTCCCTACTTCACAAGATGCCCCATCGACAAAAACAACGCGGTAAATATCCTTTTCACCCTGTGGGTGAGTCCAGACAACTCTGGCAATGGAACCATCTGGATTCGACACTTGGTCTCCAACTTCTATCTCCCCCATGAGTTTTGACCCGAATGGAGTCTGTACGATTGCATCCAAGGGCTGCTCTTTTCCACCTCCGGCTCCCCCGCCAAAAAAAACCGTATCGATTTCGGGATTCCGAAGTGCCTCATAAGCGAGATGCTGCTTAGGATTCGGCCTGAGGTTTATCTCCATGAGGAATAATATAGTTTATCCCCGTAATTTTTTCTCCTTGACTGGTAAGGTCGAGAGGCTGGTTCGCCTTGCCCCAAATATGCTCCTGTAACCACTGCAGATCGCCGCTGTTCGGGCTTGTCTTGTAGACTTTTACGCCTCCGTCCGGTGTCTTCACTTCCTTGAAATGTCCGAGCGCGGAGTCAAGATGAGCGTCGAAGATTTTGTCGGCGACTTTTGCGACACGAGCAAGCCAGCGTTTCTTTAAATCGAGACGCTTGAACGTTTCGGCGTTGAGAGTCCCGGGCTTTCGACCTGCTCCGGGACGTTTTCCTCCGTTTTTTCCCATAAAAATCAGTTGTTTCAGTTTACTTTTTCTGCTTTTAATTCCGCGATTGGTATTTCTTTGTGGGTTGGCTCCATATTGTTGTCTTCTAAGGCTCTAAACCGCTCTATTTTGTCTCGAAGGTAGTTTCTGATACGAAAAACGTCCTTGTAAGCCTTAGAGGGGTCGTTTTGAGCCTCACACGGCTCGCTGGCGTGACTGTCATGACCCCTCTTTCGGCTTGCGTCCCGATCCTCCCCGTTCATAGCGGGAAAGGATCAGTTATGAAACCGTGACGAATTGTCACACCTCACAAAATGGTTTCACGTGAAACGCTGGTCGTCGAACGCTTGGACGGACTGCTTTTAGAAAGTTGCTCCTCCGAGCTGTTCTGATTTCAGAATACCTTATTTTTTCGATGGGCGCAAGACGGATATCCACAATCGGTGTGGAAGCAAAATGGTATAATTCACGCATGATCGAATTTGCTACGTGGGAAAGAGCCGTCCATGAGAGAACGAAGCTCGTTGTCTTTGGAAGGAAGGCTAAGATGAAAAAGACCGAAAACGGCTGGAGTGTTTACGTTGAAACAGAAGAGCCTAAACCCGTGGTTGTAAAGTCCCCGAAGAAAGAGAACCTCTCCGAGTGTTGCGAAGCAAGGATCATAAAAAACGGAAGATACTTTTGCGAAAGCTGCGACAAGGAGACTACTCGGAACGGGAAGAATTTTGGTAGTGGGCGATAATCTCACCTCCCTTTTAACACGGAACGAATGATCGTGGTTTTTTAGATCATCCTGTGTGGATTTTTGAGTTATCCACATGTCTAGGGGTACACCCATATAGAAAGGGAATCTGTACCCCTTCCCTTTCACTTTCGCGGCAAGCTGTCAGGGGTACACACTGTACCCCTGAATTATCACCAATGTCAGCATTTTTATGAGCCGTGTACCCTTCTAGGGGTACAGGTTAAACCACGTTCTTTGAAAATTGCTAGGGGTACAGTGTAGGGGTACAGAATTTGCGCCTTTAATCACTGACGATTGCGGCATAATCACCCCGGTCGCCTCCGAGCTGGGTGATCCTCCCCGCCAGCTTCAACCTTCGGAGCGTCACCTTGATCGCGTTTCTGTTTTCCTCGGAAAACTCGTCCTCGATATCCTTGCGGCTCCTTATGCCTGCCCGGCGCAGATAGCTTAGGATTTTCGTCGCAAGCGTCCTAGCGTCCTCCCAGTCGGTCGGAGTGCCCGTTCTGATTCGGGTACAGTTAGGGACGCTGAAATCGACCTCTAGAGGCACGGGATGCTCCATGGTCGCGTCGTTGCACTTGCGATGGAACATGCAGACCTTCTTTATGGGTTCTTGGTCATTTTCTTCTCCCTGCTTCACGATGTTCCAAATGTTGCGTGGGCCGTTGTGAAAATAGATTGAGCCGATGGCGTGTTGCTGGCCTTTGACTTTGTTGTCCAGCTCCGTTGAGCTTTTTGTGACATGCGCGATGGCGAGGCTTGCAATGCCGATCCGTTCGAGTGCATTAAAATAGCGGATCACCGCGTCGGCCTTCTCGATTTCGGCCCCGCACGCATAGGCGACCGAATCGACCACGAGCAATTCGATCTTGTGTTTTGTGACTTCTTCCTTGATGGAATTAACCATATCATGCAAAGGAGTGCCCCGCGCCTGCATGTAACGGAGATTTCGCAAGTCCTCGATTTCCGGGGAGACCGGCATCCCTGACGCGACGCGGTTTACACGGTCGGAGAACTTCCCGCCAACATCCTCGAAATCGAGGAACAGGACGTTTATTTTGCGCGCGGGCTTGAAGCCTGCGAAGGGTAGCCCCGTGACAAGACTGATGGCCAAATGAATGCAAATGTAGCTTTTCGTGCTTGATCCGTCACCGAAGACCAGATTTGCTGATTTATCGGTAATAAACGGGTGGAACAGCATCATGTTGCCAGTGATCGGCTCGATTTCGATGACGGACTCGGACCGCGGGATTGCGTCTAGCTTTGCATAAAGAGCCTCGACGGCGTTGGAAAAGTGCGAGTCAAACTCTTTTTTTCCGCCAACCATTCGAGCGAGTGACCTGACAAGGCCGTCCTTCGCGGAGCTAGACGCCAGGTTGAGGCGGCAGGACATCTGCTTGATTTTTCCTCCGTGGTGGACGACCACCTCGACGAACGCATCGCATTGGGTGCGGCGAAAACGCTCGATCTCGCTGAAACGGAAAATCGTCGATCCGTTGCTTTTTTCGTCGTCTTCCTCTGGTTCATGGATGATGACGACGGAGTAGGAGCCGTCCTCGTTCTTTTTCGCATCCGGAAGGAATGCGCGGGCATCCCGCGCGAGCTGGATGAGAAGCTCGTTTTTTGTGTCCGTGTTCATACGCCGGTCCGCGGATTATTACCGGCGATTTTATGAGCGATTTCGACAAACTCCCTTATATGTTGGGCTGTGACCCAGCCGCTTTTTTCCGAGAGAAGATAGATTTGCGAGATCAGCTTTCTCCTTGACGACACCACCTGCTCCGGAAGGTCGTAGTGCCAAACACGTTCACCATTTTGGTCTACAAAAGCAAACTTAATGTACCCGTCTTCGTGCTTCACAAGGTTCATAAAAACGCTTGTTATCCACGACCATGCTCCAGCCCGTCAAAGACGGACATGATCGGAAATAATAAGCGTTCCAAAACTGCGGCTGGAGCTGCAGTGACGAGTTGTCTTCGTAAGAATAGCACGTCTTTCGAGAAAAAACAAGGGGATTATATACAAAACTCGATGAACAATTTGGATGGAATCGAGTACCTTAACTTGCGAAGTGGTACGCGCGCCTTAGGTACTCCTGCTTTTGTACGCCTGCTTGCAAAATCCAACAAAAAGCGATGTGACCATAGAAGCTAACAAGTATACGGCCGCCAAGACGATAAGGTCGTCAGTCGTCAGCGCGCATGTGGATGAAATAGTGATCATATCACCTAACTTTTAATGACGATTTGCTTTTGCTGTTTGCCATATTTAAGGGCTTTGATATAAGATTTATCATCATCCCCCATAAATATATCGAACCGGCCATCAAAACGCAGGGCGGTGCGATCTTCGCAAGAGTATTCGACACCTTCAATCAGCACCTTCGTGCCAAAGGGGTATCGGCGAGGGCACGCGACCATGCCGACTACGGCGCGTTTACCGGACGCGACGACGCACTCATTATCCGGGCATGTTTCTAGCTTAGAATAAGCCGTCACGGTTGCCGTGGTCGCCACATCATCCCTCTCCGACGTATAGGCAGAAACTTGTAGGCGAACGATCTTTTTCTTTTCATGTTCGCAGAGGACGGAATCAAGACCGCAAATATCTTCATAGTCCGAGAGAGCGTCGATGATCTGTTCGGGATCGTCGCAAGCATAGCCACCTTCTATGAATTGACAATCGGCTCGGAAGATATCGACCGTGGCGGCTTCCGCGATGTCTTTCGTAGGAGCGAAAAGCACGGAGTAAAGAATTCCCGCGACGATACCGAGAAGCACGAAGAAAGGGAGGACGATTTTCCCGTAATTCGTTTTCGCCACGTATTGTCCCACCTCGCCACGGGAAGGCAGGAAGCGCGGAGAGGTTTTATTTTTCATATTCTTAATTTTGGCCGAAGTATCTTCGGTCCACCGTGAGAAAAATCTCACGATACTTTTTTTCTCCGATGAATTTTTTGATAATTTCCTTCGCTTCGCCGATTTCGGGAGAGCCTTCTTTTTTCGTCGCGGTGATCTTTTTTTCGATCCTCCCTAGAAAAGGGAGGCTGACGTCTTTCTCGGACATCCTTTCTCGATGGAACCCGAACCCTAGAACCTCGTAATACCTACGGAAAAAACCGTCGTTCGGGAAAAAGTGTGTTCCGACCGGGGCGATCCCCATTCGGGAAACCACCTTCTCGAACGCCGCGTCCGCCAGCGCGTAATTTAGCTCGATCTCGTGGCCGTCGTTATCGTCGCGGCCTTTTTTTGCCTCTTTTTTTAGAGTGTGGATCGAGCTGACGACTTTCGTGAGTTTTTTCATACTTCCTCCAGACTACCATACTTAGCCTCCCCCCGTCAAGCGTCATTCCACAGACTCAAAAGTCGCGCCCCGATCTACAAGCCCCGCTTTCTTTAAGCCCCCCAGCGTTCCTTGTTGGGCCACCTGTTCGCTTGTGAGCGGTTTTATGGTCGATCTGACATCTTCCTCCGTTAAGCCGTATTTTTCGAGCCAGCGGGCGATATAGGCGGTCTTGGATGACCCGCCGGTCATAAAGTATGACCTGACGGCTCGAAAAGTATGTATCTGATCTTTTGGGATCGTTTTCATACATAGATTTTACCACAATTAACTTATCCCCATTTTGTACTTGCGTGCTTAGGCTTCGCATGGTAGCTTAGGGTTATGGAAGACAGCGGCAAAGCGGGAAGGGTTCGGCTCGGCCTCCATACTGGGTCAATCTCCTACCCCCGCTTCTAAAAAACTTAATGGTTTCTCTTTATGACCACAACGATGTGTGAAGTGCAGTCTGTGATGTCGGGCTGTTGTAAGGCCCAAGTCTACGATCCTTCTGGTATAGATAGAAGTGTTTGTATGGAATGTGAGTTAAGTTGTGAGGTGATTAGGGAGCCTCGGCCCTGTATTGAGTGCGGAAGTGACACGGGGATTCTCTCGGTCTTCCCACCTATGGTTACCTGCAAAGACTGCTTAAAATAGTGATCTAATCTTTTATCCCTATGGGAAATTATCCCCCCGACATCGACAGCCTCGCCGACGAGAAACAGATCGAAACGCAAGACGATATTCAGGAAGACACGAGTTCAATGGAAGAAAAGATGGAGATGCTGGTCGAGGACTAAATCACGAACATAAATATATGGAGAATGAAATGATGGTAGTCGAGCAGGAGGACGCGAGCCTAATCCCAGCCACGGACGTCCAAGGACGGGTGGATGCGTATCTCGCAAATCGTAGTTACGTGATCGAGAAAGTTAAACCGATGCTGGTGGACGGCGTGGACGTATACACGCTTCCGAACATGACCAAGCAAAGTCTTGGAAAGCCCGGAGCAGAAAAATTGGCGGCGTTCTTTGGCCTAAGCGCGACGTTCGTCGTGGACACTGACACGATGACGGCGATGGGTGCGGAGGTGAGTGGAAAAAAGTATATTGCCTACATTTGTAACCTGAAGCGCGGTGGTCGTGCGGCCGGTCAAGGACGTGGCGCACACTTTTTGGATGAGATGCGGGAAAACTACCGCATGGTTTTCCAAGATGAATGGAACGTGATCAAAGACACCCTGAAAGAGGGTGAATGGAAAGGTCCATTGCAGGGAACGAGCAAATCAAGCGGTAAGCCTTACACTTTTTGGAAGGTGAAAGATGTGCCGATATTCGACAAACTAGCCTTGAACAAGGCGATCAAAATGTCTCAAAAGTCGGCGTTTGTTGATGCGGTGATCCGAGCGACGGGAATGAGCGATCTCTTCACGCAAGACGTAGAAGACATGGCGCACGACGTAGAAGAAAAGCCCGCAGCACCAGTAGAGAAACCGCCTGTAATTGTCAAACCCGTTTCTGCCTCGGTGGTGGATCCCGATGGTACGGTCGACGACGCATTCGCGGATGAACCGATCCATTGCGACGTGGCTGGATGCGGCGGTGTGATGAAGCAGAAAAATGGAGCAAGGGGGCCATTCCTTGGATGCTCCAACTTTAACAAAGGCTGCAAAAACACCCGAAACGTATGACCAAAGATTTAGTGACGCTCACCCCCGAAGATATCTCCGCCATCCGAGGCGGAGGGGTGAACGGAGAAGCACTGCTCGAAGCAGCAAAGAAGCTCGCCCTCGTGACGGACACCGAAAGCGAGGCACGCGCGACCGAATTCCGCGCACAGCTGAAGCGGCGTGAGATCGCCTCGAAAACGGCTCATGCTCGGTACGTCAAATCGCTAAAGGATCAGGCAAAAATAATCGAAGCCGACATCAAGGCCACGGCCGGACCGATCGGCGAGGCCGACGAGATCGTGAAGCAGGGCATGACCGCCTATCGAAATAGCGAGACGGTTCGACTGGAGAAGGAAAAGCAGGCTGATATCCAATTCGAGGGTCGCCAAGCCGTACGCGAGGGCGACGTTGAAACGCTTGGTCGGCTCACGAACGAGCAAAAGGAATCCGAGGCGGTCGTGCCGAAGGTTGTGCAAACGGCGAGCGGCGCAGCTCGCTTCCGTAAGGTTTGGAAATGGGAGATCGAGGACGTCGAAAAAATCCCGGCAGAATACTGGGTGATCGACGAGAGCAAGATCGACAAGGTGGTGAAGGCGGGCGTCAAAGTCGCAGGAGTCAAATCATGGCAGCAGGAGGAGCCGATCCGCGTTTAGGAAATCCTATAACTTTATCCACATTTTTCACTATGCAAGACAGCCTAAACATGGTAGCCTAAAAATATTATGAAAAAAGAAACACTGCTGGAGCAAGCGAAAAACACAAAAAGCTTAAGCCGCAGGAACGGAAATCTTTCCGACGAGGACGCGATTGATTTGGTCATCGCATACGGGAGAGGCGAAATTTCAGGATCGCAAATAGCGGCAGTTCTAACAGGTTTAGGCTTCCGTACCGGCGGCGGCGGGACGACGATTTTGGGGAACAGAATGTTAAGAATTTTACGGAAAGGAATGATAGAAATCCGGCGCAAATAATTATGAAAAAATATCTGACAATGTATGAATTTGCGAAGCTCGTAAATCGAGCGCAGCCGACGATAAGGGGGCACATCGAACGCGGGAATGTGAAGATGGTCGAGGTCACGGAAAACGTAAAGAGAATCCCTTACACGGAGGTTAAAAAGTTCCTTGGAAAGTACCCGTTCAATCTCTAGCCGTATCGCGGCGACCAAGCGACCGGCCGGAGACAGCGGAGATGAGACAAATCTTTAACCCAGCAGTCTAAGATTTGCTAATCCCACTCATCTCCCTCATCTCCCGCTAGTAGCCGTTGATGCGCTCGTCTACGGGTAGTATGAACGGCTCGCTAGTGGGAGATGAATAAATAATTACGCTTATGAAAAAACTTCTATTTCTACCCGTCATCGCAGCGCTGGTTCTTATGGGCCAAGGCTGTTCGGATGCTGACGTCGCATCTACCAACCTTTCAACGGCTGCCGATAACTTCGAGATCGAACGCCGTATCGTGTTCTACAATGGCATCACGGGCGAATATATGCTGACCATTGAGGGGCTTTGTTCTCTTGGTAACAACGATTCGGTGGGCCAGCTCACCGTCACATGCAAGACAGCTCCGGAAGAATACAAAAAACACTTCCTCGGCCTCTCAGACAACGTGACTTATTTCGTCGAGCAGGTGGATGCGTCAGCGGCTGCTCCGTATCACTACCGCATAATTTTTAAGCCTTTGACGATTCTCCCCAACATCGAGGTTAAACTCAAATAGCAAGCCCCGGCTGACTCGTTCAGCCGTAAGTAAGCGCGGCTATCGGATCGAACCGATGGCCGTCGCCTCCCGATCATTCGTGTGTCTTTTACCTGCGCATGAGTGGCCGGAAGGCGGCGTGTGGGCGCAAGCCCCGTTCGGTAAAAACCGAAGAACACGTCCGCAAAGTCCGGGTAGGTGCAAAACGATACGGTGAGGGGTTCAGCAGATTTTGCGGCTGCTTGAGCTGACGCAAGGGACAGCCGCCCGCCATTCACCGTCGTCGTTGGTTGCTCTCGATGATTCACTTCATGGAGGGCACGCCAACGGCGCAAGCCGTAGACGAAGAGGATGTGTGACGAAATTGGTAACCGTGATGAGCGCGGGTCGGGTTGCAAGACCCTCGCATAGGTCGCTGGGAAATACTAGTTAAACTTCCCCTAAGCTTGCGGGTTCGAGTCCCGCCACATCCTCCTCCGTCTCCCGTCCGCTTATAGGGTAGTGCAGAGAAAAACTGCACAAAATTCAATCGAAAGATTGATATCCTTACAAACTCATATAAGCGGGCGGAAGAGGGCGAATTAAGCCACTAATATATTTCGTATGAAACTTGTAATAAATGCGTGCTATGGCGGCTTCTCGCTATCGCCAAAGGCGGTCAAGCGTAAGGCGGAGCTTGATGGCAAAGAATGTTATTTCTTTACGCACTCTTATACGGAAGGAGGTTATACACCATTGACGCTTGAAGAGGCGGAAAAAGAGTTCATCTTTTGTTCTTCTTTCTCTGTCCCAAATCCAAATGACTACGAGTTGAACAAGCCCTCCTCGCGTCGACTTTAATAACTGCTATCCGTGAACGATTAAAATAATATGACCCTCCAAACATCAGGTCAGATCAACCTAAAAACCGACACCGTGCGAGCGACGAAGAGAGCGGGAGCTTGGGATATAGCGATTTCCTTAAAAAGGAAAAACACCTACGATTGCATCTCCCTCCTCTCCACCTCCGACCTCAAAGACCTCTGTCGAGACATAGACCTTATCCTCGCCGAAATAAAGAAGGTGGACAAAGGAAAAACGGTGAGCGTGGACAATGTGATGTACGAATCGCAATTCACGACCTGCGACCATCACGAATACGTCACCGTAGAACCGAATCGTTGGCGGGCGTTTCTCCGTCCGAAGCTGAAGTTTTGTCTTGGGTGTAGGGAGATTGAATACTTGAGGAAATAATATGAAATGCACTATATACTAATATCATCCTTCATTCATTAACCACCATCCCTATGCCGATCCAAAAAATCAGGTTTCTCGATGCGTTTATTGAGGACAAAAACGAAGTCCTTACGCTTCAGATTAACCTAAAAATCGGCGCAGAGTCTTTTGACTGTGGCCGTGCTCTAAGAAAAGGAGAGAGGATGGGCGGATTTGATTTTCACGCATTTCGCTATCTTGATCTAGCAGTAGAGCCCCTTGATGGAGACGTATATGAATTAAAGGGCTTTGTACCGTCCTCTCAAAAGTAAGCTATGGCAAAGAAGCCTCAACGAAAAACCTACTCATTTTATATGAAATCTATGCGAGAAATCATCATCCACAACCAAAAAGAGTTTGACGCTCTTCCTAGTTCATTCGAGGAGTACACGCGCATCATCATTCGAGACACGACCGAACCAATCCATGTGAAGGTGGCGCGGGGGAACAGCTCCGTCGTGGCATGGGAAAACAGCTCCGTCGTGGCGCGGGGAAACAGCT
>ERZ1292625.994-Hain-H41-01um-R1-994-length-37586-cov-4_pt1 | contig 37586 bp, 34 predicted proteins | sample MGYA00564400_ERZ1292625 | MGnify/ENA primary metagenome ERZ1292625 (study PRJEB36523, sample SAMEA6512639) | groundwater metagenome | collected 2019-01-08 | study: AquaDiva: Metagenomics assemblies of 32 groundwater samples
GGTTCACTTACGATCTCCGCAGAGAAACGGACTCTTTCGTTAAAGATGATGTCTTCTTGAGATCTTTCTCGCTCAAGCGAGAAAGATCCGTACCATGCCCCGCAGAGAAAACCAAGCAAAACGACGAAAGCGAAAAGTGACTTTTTGAAAAGGAAAAGAGATGAAGAACAAAGCAGGGCAATCACAATCAACAAAAAACCGGGAGTACTGATCCCGAAAAGGAACATTCCAGACAAAAAAGAAAGGGAGGTCCAGAAAATTATTTCCGCGCGCGCCATTTCTTTATGGCGCTATGATTTCCCGATACAAGTACTCTTGGAACGTCCCAGCTTTTCTTGCTTCTTCCCGGAAAAAATTTCTCCGGACGAGTATAGGTGGAAAATGAACCATTGACACTCTCGAGAGATTCGAGCTTTCCGAGAAATCCTGGTAAAAAACGACTCGTTGATTCTGCAAGTACCAACGCAGCCAACTCGCCTCCCGAAAGAACATACTCACCAATAGAGATCTCCTCGTCAGCAATGTATTCTGCGACTCGCTCATCGACGCCTTCGTATCTGCCGCAGATACAAACAATTCGTTCGTACTTTGAAAGTCGTTCCGCGTACGAGCTAGTAAGCTTCTTTCCCCGAGTGCTGAAAAGCAAAACCTTCGTCTTCTTCTTTCCTTTTGAAAGAATCGACGAAACTGCGCGAAAAATTGGGTCCACCTGGAGAACCATCCCGGGACCCCCACCAAATGGTCGATCATCGACTTTTTTGTGTCTTTCTCTTGAAAAATCACGGATATTATGGACAAAAACCTTTACGGTTCCCTCCATCCTTGCACGCCGAAATAAAGATTCGTTAAGATAAGAATCAAAAATTCTTGGAAAAATAGTAAGAAAATGAAACTCGACTTGCCTAGCCTTTTTCTTTTCTTTCATGGGTTTATCTACTCTTCGTCGTGCGTTATCTCAGCTTTATGAAGTGATTCTGCTATTGCCTTTCTCAGGTCTGCAATGTTAACTCCGTCCTTTTTTCTTTCCGCTCTTTGTTTCTCTGGCACTGACCTTTCCGAAAGATCCTTGAGCGAAAGAGTTTTTTCGGTACTGCTTTGCTGCGATGCCCTTGCTTCTACTTCAATTCTTGGGACAAAAGATCTTTTTCTCTGTTGAAACTGAAGCTCCGATCGCTCTGGGCGCTTCGGAAAGTCTTTATTCTGAATTTCCTGCGGAGCTTTTCGAGACACTGCCTCCTCGGGCTGCTCCGTCCTTTCCTCTGTCGGATGAAGAATCTTTGTTTTTTCTTCACCGCCTCCCTCGAACTCGATCCCGAGACTCGCAAGATCAGCAGAAAACTGTTTCTGATTAACGCTGACCTTCGGGGAGGAAGATCTCGATGCAGGCATAATTGTCCCCTCTTTTATCCCGGCGAGACATTCTCGGCAGTATACGGGCTTCCCGGGTATGGGCTCAAAAGGAACGGTTGTTTCTCTCCCGCAAGATGAGCAAATTGCCGAGAAAGACTCTCCGCTTCTCGGAGTGCTCGCTCGCGACATAATTGTTTCTCCCTCTCCTCCCCTCGGAACCATTCCGGCCCATCGATTAATTTCGTCCTCAATGACTTCCCGGGGGCGAGCGTATCTTTCCCTTGACTGCTCAATAATTTCCTGCGCAGTCGATGCGTCCTCTACTCCTTTTATGGGCGGTAATGTTTTCGCGGAAAACGGCCTTGAGGCAACCCCGTCGCATAAAAGTTTCAAATAAATATGATAGTTCGGAAGGTTTACGATGTCTTGGATAGTAAACTCCGGCTCAAACTCGCTTTCGAGAAACTCCGCATCGGCAGCCCCGACACGAAAGATGATCATCGTTCCTGCGTTTCCAAAAATTGCGTCTCTTACTTTTGTAGAAACATCCGTAACAAGTTGTCCTATATATTGATGCGCCAGTATCAGATCAAGTCGATATTTTCTTGCTTCAGATAAAACACTCGCAAATGAATCCGTTGCGAAGTTTTGAAATTCATCGACGTAGAGATAGAAGTCGACGCGCTCGTCCTCCGGAATACGGACGCGCTCCATCGAGGCAAGTTGAATTTTCGTAATAAGCATCGCTCCCAAAAGCGCGGAGTTATCCTCCCCAATGCGCCCCTTGGAGACATTTACCAAAAAAATCTTTCCTTCGTTCATAATGTTAAATATGTCCATCGTGCTTTTCGATTGTCCGACGACGTTTCTCACGATTGCGGTTGAAAGAAATTGACCAACCTTGTTTTGAATAGGCGCTATGGCTTCGTTTCTGAACTTGTCTTGCCACGCCTCATACTCGTGAATCCAAAAAGCCTTTACCACTGGATCTTTAATGTTATTCACAATGGTCTGCCGAAATTCTTTATCGACCAAAATGCGAGTGATACCAAGGAGCGTTGAGCCGGGTGTGTCGAGAAGCGCAAGGATTGCGTTGTTTAAAATGTATTCCATTCTCGCCGACCAGACATTTGACCAAATTTTCGTAAAAATTCCCATAAGACCTGAAGCAACCAAATGCTTGTATTTCGGGTCTGGCAGTTCAAGCACATTAAAGCCAATGTGATAATCGATGTCAGCTGGATTGAAATATACGACATCCTTTACGCGCTCCTTCGGGATTTTCGAAAGAACTCCCTCAATAAGCTCTCCGTGCGGGTCAACGACACACACGCCTTCGCCGTTTGCGATATCTTGAATAATAAGATTGCTTAAAAAAGCGGACTTTCCGGTACCGGTCTTTCCGATAACATACATGTGCTGCCTTCGATCGTTTCTTTTGATGCCAAAAATCCGATCGGCGTTACGAAAATCGGTTTTCGCAAAATATACGACATCTCTGTCCGGTCTATCAATCATGTCTCTTTATTATACGTTATATTTGCCCCTTCATATAGCATTTTTCACGCTTCTAGCAACCTATCGAGTTTCAGCCAAAAAACACGACTCACAGTAAACAATTGCCTCTTTCTCATTCGAAAATGTGGTCTCGAATGAGTTCTCACACCTCTTGGATCCGTGAGAATGAATTGTGTTATTTTTATACTTTCCCGACTCTCCTCCTTCGCACATACAAAATCCCTTCTGCCATCGGGGAGGGTTCCTCTTTGCTGTTCGCGCAGAATGCCGACAAGGAAAACAGCTTCTTGGAAGGGCAAGATTGAAGCGCTTGTAAAAACCAAGTTCTGCGGATGCAATTTGATAGGCTCGCTTGCAGGAAGCGCATCCGATAACCTCTTTAAGAATTTCGTCGGATGTGTCGCTGATGTGGTCTGATAGCTCCTCAGCTCGAACCGTTATTTCAAAGTCGCGCAGATTCGGATCCTGCCACCCGAAACCCGTTTTTAACGCTTCTTCTTTCGCAAGTGGAAGAAGATCAAGCGCCATTGTTTCGTTGTATGCGTATGGGGAAAACTCCGGAGGAAAAAACTCGCCGTACCCGTAACTCTTCCCCCTGGCATCAACGTACGGCATCTCCTTCATGTGTTTTTTGAGTAGTGAAACCTTCTTCTGATACTCCTCTTTCGAATACTGTTTATTAAAAATGCAATACTGCGCGCTTCTAAGGCCAATGCACGCGAAACAGTTCGAGGAAGAGTGACACTCGATACAATATTCAAGCTCGGTACAACCAGGCCAGCATTCGATGCAAAATTTCAAGCGGTTTGATTCGTTGCCACAGGTAACGCATTCATATATAAGCTCGGTTGAATCACCCCAATTGGTGAAGTCGTATGATTCGCTTGTTCCCGCAAGAATGCTTTGGGAATACTTTACGTTCTCTACCCCTATTGCCTCATAGCAGTATTTTGCGTTTTTGGAATTATACACGTACTCACCAATTACATTTTCATTCTGGGACCCGTGAAAAAACTTCTCGGGAAACTGCTTGTCCATACTCATCATGCGTTCTTTCATCTTCCGAACTACTTCGTACGAACCGAGGTCAAACTTTTTGATTTCTCGCTCATATTCTTCCTTTGTATATGGCTTGTTGAAAATATAATATTTCTTATGCAGAAGATTCACGCAACCAAAGCAGTCCGAACAATCGTCGCATCGTACGAGAAAGGCAGAGTTTTGACACCCTTCACAGTCGTAGGAGAAAAACGTTTTGTAACAACTTGCGACGAGAGAAACCTCGCTGCAAAGCTCCAGTTTTCCCGATTGGAAAAAATCCACTGAATCCTTCACATCCATAAAGGTAACGCCATAAAGCGAGTTTTCTCCACGACCTCCATTGAAGCAAAGATAGCAATTTTTTAGGTCCCCGGACTGATCGCAATAATCGCTGTTTGAGAGTCTGAGGATAGACCGTGAAGCCCGAGGAACTTTTTTGATAAACTCCCGGAATTGCGCAAAAAACGGTCTTGAAAGATCGCACTCTTCCCCAAAAGACAGGGGGTCCCATGAGTCAGACCACCACCGAGGATGGTCGTAGACTTGAATCGGAGCTGACCTTGGAAAACTCGAAAATATTTCTTCTTTTGTAACGGCATCGACATTCCGAAATAATTGGTGGTCATTTCTGAAACACATCCTCCTCTGCATTCTGCACTCCGGACACCGCGTCGGTGGTGGAACATCCATCTTCTTGTAGAAATCGAAATCGACCGGCTCAAGAGCGAAATCCTGGTGACAACTCTCGCAGATGCGGTGTTCTATTGCGTCTGTCACGCCCTATCTTGAAAGTTGTTTTTTGAAGAACGCAGATTGCACCTCTGGAGTTTTCCCACCAAGAATCCAAAATGAAAATTCACTCTTTACGCCTCTGAGCTCCTTAGCTGACGCAAATACCGGCAGAATAAGCGATAAAATAATAAGAATGACGGCAATGGTGACAATGGTTTTTAACGAGTTTCTCATGTCCATATTTTACTTCAAAAAGCGAAATTGTCACGTCGAAAAAAGCGAGCCGAGAACCTCTCGCTTGAACTGATCTCCTCTATCTTTATAGCTTTTAAACATTCCGAAGCTCGCGCAGGCGGGAGAGAGCATCACAATGTCACCTGCGACAGCCTCCTTCCTTGCCACGTCAACAATCTCTGCCATCGACTTACATCCTTCTATAAATTTAACTTCCCTCTTCTTTGTACGATCAATCGCCTCTTTTATTCTTTCCCACTCTTCGCCGATTCCGATAACTGCCTTTACCGATGCGTCGTTTTGGATAAGCTCGCCAAGCTCGCCGAAATCAGACCCCTTGTGCGACCCTCCCAAAATCATTATTTTTGGATAATTAAAAGCCTTAATCGCTGCAATCGCGCTTTCTGGTGTTGTCGAGAACGAGTCGTTTACGTATCGAACTCCGTCGATCTCGGCTATTAGCTCGAGCCGATGCGGCAATCCGCGGAAGCTCCTCAGGGTCGCAGCTATTACTCTGGTTGAAACTCCGGCGCATTTTGCAGCCATCGTTGCGGCACAAACATTTTCTAGATTGTGCGACCCTGGCAGGAAAATTTCATTCGTGTCGACAATCTTTTCTTCTTCGGCGTCGTTTCGCACAAAAACAGAATTGTCACGCACAAAACATCCCTCTCGAACCTCATCATTCCTGCTTACCCAATACTTTTTTCCGAAAGACTGATTTGCGATAAAAATGGAATTTTTAAAGTCCTGATTTGCGATAATAACATCGTTTGTCGATTGAAATTTTGCGATCGCTCCCTTCGCCTCTACGTACTCCTCTTCGGTCACATGGTAGTCGAGGTGCTCGCTTGTTACCATAAGGACCACCGCAATGTTCGGACTTTTTGTTAAATCAATAAGCTGAAAGCTTGAAAGCTCACAGACCGAAACCGACTGCGCAGTAAGTTTTGGCAAAAGCGAAAGCATCGAAACTCCGATGTTCCCTCCGAGATAAACGTCCTTCCCTTCGCTTCGCAGCATTTCGGCGATGAGCGATGCGGTCGTTCCCTTCCCTTTTGTTCCGGTTACCCCAATCGTAAGCCCCTCCGCGTATTCAAAAAAGATTTTGGTTGAAGAAGTTATTTCGATTCCTTTCTCTCTCGTCGCCTTCAAGTAAGCTGCGCCGGAATGAACGCCGGGCGAACGGAATATAAAATCAAATCCGTCGAAATTTTCAAACTTTCCGAAAACAACCGGAATGTCGAGAGATCTGCATTTTTTAATTGTCTCAGCATCGAGCAGCGCCTCTTCTTTCTCGTCAAAAACCGTTGGAATTGCTCCCTCTTCGAGAAGGAAAGAGGCGGCCTCGAGTCCGGCATCAACGCCCAAGCCCAAAACCGCAACCTTTTTCCCACTAAATTTTTCCTTTGGATCTCCTTTCATGATATAGAGTCAGCTTAAACCACAATCTAAAAAGAAAAAAGAACCCTTTCCGGGTTCTATAGGAGCTGGATTCTTACGAGCTGCGCCAAATGGAATGTTGGAGAGACCTCCAAAACTGTCCCTACAACAAAAGTAACCACTTGAAAATAGCCGCCTCCCAGAGAGACTAGCCGCCCTGAAAATGAGCTGCTTCCTCCCCCGGGAAGAACTACTTCAACAAGGACCTTTTTTTCCTGCACTGTAAAACTGTTCAGCGCGTGCAGTTTTTCGATTCGAAGCGCGTCCTGTGCGAACTGCGAACGCGCATGCGCCATCCTAATCATTTTTAACGTTAGCGCGGCGGCTTCATGGTGCCGCGATTCGAAATCATAGCAACTTTTCGGCTCCATCGCTCCTCCTTGTCGGTAATGCTATGAAGAATATAAGCGCGAACGGAAGAATTCGTCAAGCCCGCATCGTATCGCGCAGCGCACAATAGTTGCAATCTTTTCTTTCGCAACGCTTATCCCAAAAAGCTAAGCTTTTTATCTCATCGGCAACCCTAAGCACCGCTTGCTCAAGCTCTAAAACCTCTCCACTTTCGATTTCAAAAATTTCTTTCTTAAAGACACCCTTGTCGTTTGGCTCCGTAAAATCGATAACGCCAAATTTCATATTGAATTTCTTCTCTGGATAACGATCGAGAAGTAGTTTATAGAACACTAACTGCCGCTTATAGTCTCCTCCCGAATCGCCAACTTCTCCCGAAATCCAGTTCCGGCTTTCGGGTTTTTTTGTCTTGTAGTCAACCACAAAAATGTTGCCTCCATCTTCGGAAAGCTCGATTTTATCAATTTTTCCGGTGATTTTGACATTGTCAGTCAGTATAATCCCGCGAACATTAAACTCAACAATGGCGTTGTAGTTCCATGTTTCCATGTTCGCTTCGACATACCGCGAAAAATTCTTTCTCCCTTTTTCTAAAAGTAGTTCTTTTTCGCGCTCGGAAAGCGGGTACTTACTAAGGTAAAAATTGAAACGCTCAATCACAAAGGGAATACCCGCTTCTTCCCCGCTTTTCTTTTTCTCAAAAAAACTCTGTAATGCTCCGTGTACGGCAATCCCATATATCTGTGCTTTTGAAGGAACGCTCGGGATCCGAATGAGGTTTTTGTAGAAATATTCCCACGGACAGCGAAGATAATTATTAAGGTGCGTTGGCGAAAGTCCTCTTGTGAGGAATAGTTCGTTTAAAAATTCTTTTTCGGTGACGCTCGGAGCTTTTCTTTCGTTTTTTGCAAAAACAATCTCCCTGCTTTTCTCAAATTCCTCTTCGTATGGAACGCCGTCCTCGATTCGAACAAGCTCCGCTCTTACTTCCTCTAAGAACTGGCTTGGAACGCGCTCTCGACCATTCGCATCCACCTTTGCAAAGGTGATACATGCTCCTTTTTTTGCACGAGTAAGGGCCATGTAGAACAAACGACGCTCGTCTTCGTTTTTTTCAAACTCCTTTACGCTCGCGCTCGTTTTGAAGGGAAGCGCAAAATGATTGTGAGATTTTTTGTTTCCCCAGTGTCCGTCGGTTGCTCCGGCAACATAGACATATTCGAATTCAAGCCCTTTCGCTCGATGGGCAGTCATGAGACGAACCGCCTGGAGCCCTCGCCTATGCCTCCCTTTTATAGAAACTCCGTGTTCCTCAAGAATCACGAGATGGTCCATAAAATCCTTGAGCTTATAAAAACCGTTATCTCCTACAAGTCCCTTCGCTTCGCCGAAGAAAAGATCGAGTTTCTCCATTTTCTGGATCATTTCTTCTCCTTTTAGAACGTGCGCAAGAAAACCGGACTCTCGAACAATTTCCTCAAAAAGCCTAAGGAAGGGCTCATTTTCGCTCTTCACTTTCCACGCCCTCAGATTCTCCACGAACGAATGAACTGCGGGAATGTTCACGAACCTGTTCGCGTCATAATTCTTTCTAAAAAGCATATCAAAAATTGATTCGCCTCCTCTCGCATCACGCTCAACAAGAGTATAAATGTCGATTGGTTCAATTTCTAAGAAGTCAATGTGCAATGCTTTAATGAGATGTTCGTCGCTTCCAAAATTCATGACTGCAGCAAGAATCGCAATGAGCTTCTTTATGTCGGGATCGGAGAGCAGGTTTTCGTCTGATTCAACAACGTGAGGAATTCCCTTTTTTGCCAGAAAGTCTGCGATTGGGAACGCGTCTCGGTTTTCGCGATAAAGAATTGCAATTTCCTCCGGGGCAACTCCTTCGTCGATTTTTCTCGCAATATCTACCGCAAGAAAATATAATTCCGCTTCGGTCTTTTCGAAGGAGAGAAGCCGCAGGGGTGTCCCGGATTCTTTTTTCACAGAAAACAATGAGTGATGGATGGTGGCTTTATTGTGGGATATCAGGCTCTCTGCGGAATCAAGTATCGACTGTGTTGATCGATAGTTTGTGGTAAGACTCACAAGACTTGCAACCGGGTATTTGTTTTTGAAATAAAGAAAGTTCTCAAGACTCGCTCCTTGGAATCTGAAAATCGCTTGCTTTTCGTCGCCAACTACAAATAGATTCGGATTTTCTTGAAAACTTGCGATAAGTTCCAAAACTTTATTTTGTGCACCATTCGTGTCTTGATGCTCATCAACCAAAATATATTGATAGTTTTCCTGTATCTCAAGAAGAAACGCTTCGTTCTCTGAAAATGATCTTACGACTTCTAAGATCATATCTTCAAAATCATAAAGTTTTCGCAGCCGAAGTTCGTTTTGATACTCTCGGTAAGCGCTCGCCAATTCCTTATTTTTTTCGATGCTCACGAGCTTCTTTTGATACTCGCCTTTCATTTTTCCTTGGTGAGCACCCTTCTCGTGATAAAGGTCTGAAATTTTTCCAAATTCCTCTTTTTCGGTTTCGACCAATTCCTCGAAATCATTCGGTGAAATACCCTCATTTTTTATCGACCTGATTGCCGAGAGGATTGAAGGGATATAGAAAAAACTGTCTCCGTAGGGGCGAAGATGCTCGGCCTCCATTCGAAGCACAACATCTCGCAAAATAGAGATCTGATCCACCGCAGTCGCGCTTCGCCCCCCGATTATTCCAGGGAAATACTCCGGATGGTCTCGGATGATTTTATTGCAAAATCCGTGAAACGTATGGATTGCAACGTAGTATCCCCGACTCCCAATAAGGGAAACAAGCCGCCGCCTCATATTTGCGGCAGCCGACTCGGTAAAAGTAAGGGCGAGGATGGCATCCGCCGGAGCTCCGGTTTGCTTTAAAATATTCGCTATTCGAAGGGTAAGAATCTGCGTTTTCCCCGTTCCTGGACCGGCAATGACCATAACCGGTCCCTCGATTGCGTCAACCGCCCGCTTCTGTTCCAGGTTAAGGCTTGTATATGCTTTTTCGAACGTTTCCATGTTCTTCTTTTTTCACAGGATAACACACCGCGAAGCATCATGGTAAAATAATCCAATGGAAACAGCACTTCTTTCTTTCTTTTTCGCGGTTTTATTCATCGGTTTCTTGTATCTCGCATACATAGTACGAAAGAACACGAGCGAAAAGCCAAGAGATGATTCTCAGTCGATGCTGCTTCTGCAAAATCAGATAGCGGAACTCAATCGAACGCTCGACATGAAACTCCGAGAGACCGGCGACAGAGCCGAACGCCAATTCGGGGAAAGCGCCAAGATTATCAAGGACGTTACCGAGAGACTAACCAAGCTCGACGAAACAAACCGACAAGTGGTGAACTTCGCAGATCAGCTCCAGTCGCTCCAGGACATTTTAAAAAATCCGAAACAGCGCGGCGTTTTGGGCGAATACTACTTGGAGGCCCTTCTTAAAAATGTTCTTCCCCCGGGCTCATACCAGACACAGTATGAGTTTAAAGATGGAACTAAGGTTGACGCTGTTGTTTTCGTAAAGGACAAGATCATTCCGATCGACTCAAAGTTTTCTCTTGAAAACTACAACCGGATTGTTGAAGAACGAGATCCTACGGAGCGAGAACGCCTCGAAAAGGTTTTTAGGAATGACCTCAAGAACCGAATCGACGAAACATCGAAATATGTAAAGCCGGATGAAGGAACGATGGAATTTGCCTTTATGTTTATTCCGCACGAGGCAATCTATTACGATCTTCTTGTGGCGCAGATCGGCGCAGTCAAAGTCTCGACTCGCGATCTCATCGAATATGCCTTTCGAGACAAGCACGTCATCATTGTTTCCCCCACTTCATTCCTCGCTTATCTCCAAACCGTTCTCCAGGGCCTTAAGGCTCTCCAGATTGAAGAGTCGGCAAAGGAAATACGCAAAAACGTTGAACTTCTCGCGAGCCACTTAGTGAGCTATGAAGAATATATGCGAAAACTGGGAGGCCATCTTGGAACCACAGTTACCGCCTATAATAACGCGTCGAAGGAATTCAAGAAGGTTGACAAGGACATTTTCAGAATCACCGACCGCGTACTTGAAGTTGAATCAGCCGAACCCGAACTAGAAAAGCCGGAGCTAAGTCGGTAACAAAAAGACCGAGGGGTTAGCTCGGTCATATGATTTCTGCTTTTAGAGATCAATCTCGACTGAAATCGCAAGGTGATCAGAGCCGCTGGGCGCCATCACCTGAAACGATCCGGGAACGACTCCGTCGTAAATATCACGACTTACGAAGATATAATCCAGTCGGGTATTGATCCCCCCCGGATTGCATCCGCTGCACCCTTCGGGATGCGCGCTCCAAGTCGGATTCGAATCGGGATCGGTGTCCCGCATGTGGTTGTTCATTGCTGCAATCACTTCGCTTCCGGGGACTGCGTTGAAATCCCCCATCACAACCGTTCGCCTTCCTCGTGAGATCCGAAGAAGACGATGGGCCTGAACTAGCTGCGTATCCGAGAGCCTTTGATGCGTATGCAGAAGATGCGTACAATATACATGAAGGAGCGGCTCTCCATCACCATCTTCAATCCCTGCATAAACAGCTCTCCGCATGTCCTTTCGGGACAAAGGATAGCTACCTATGGGTCCAGTCCCTGGTAACCTAGAAAAAATCGCATTCCCCATCACCCTTCCGTCCTTAAGGGTCATGACCCCAGAACATACTCCATGCCTATATCCTTCCCCAATGAGGATGCGGCGAATATCCCTCTTCGGGTCATTCAGCATGACCTCTTGGAGAGCAATCACATCCGCATTGCACGCCCTAAGCAACCTGGAAACTCCCTCGAAATCACAGTTGCACCAAATGTTCCAGGAGAAAAGCTTGATTCTCATCGGCCTCTTCCTCCTTTAAATTACTTTCTCCAACGTACACTCTTTTTACAAATTCGTCAAGACAAACAAAAAGACCGAGCGTAGCTCGGTCGAATGATGAAGTCCCGAAGGACATTATTGGAAGGTACGATCCCCTGCCTCGATGGGACGCATGGGGCACCCCGCCGGATGGCCAGGCATGGCCTGACGTTTGGTGTTACCCGGTGTTTCTTGGCTTCTCCGCACCGAGGCAGGGGTACTTATAATACTTACATCCGCAAATATCGTTGTCAAGAATCCTACCGCCTTCCTCCCTGCTCGCGCCAAAGAGCCGCGTAAAGCCCTTCTTTCGTGAGCAATTCCGTGTGACTCCCGCGCTCTACGATCCTTCCCTTCTCAAGAACATAAATCCGCTTCGCATGTTGAATGGTCGAAAGGCGGTGCGCTACAAGGATGGTGATTACGTTCGGGCGCGACACTTCGATATCTTGAATCGTTTTGGTGATGGCTTTTTCGGTAATGGAGTCAAGGCTCGATGTCGCTTCGTCGAAAATAATAAATTCGGGGCTTCGCAGAAGTGCTCGGGCAATCGCAAGACGCTGACGTTCTCCACCTGAAATCTTTATCCCTCCTTCGCCAATTCTTGTGTCAAGATCCTTTCCGCCGCGCTCTATAATCGCAAGTGCGGAAGCGAGTCGGAGCGCCTCTCGACATTCGTTATCGCTCGCATCGGGGTTTACAAAAAGTAGATTTTCCCGGATTGTTCCTGCAAAAAGTTGTGTTTCCTGAGAAACAAGGCCGATTCGCTTTCGGAGCGCTGCGTAATCGATCTCCGACGAATCGATTTTGTTTATAAAAATTTGTCCTTCCGTTGGTCGATATAAGCCGGCAAGGAGTTTTATCACGGTGCTCTTTCCCCCACCTGATGGACCGACGAAAGCAATCACCTCTCCGTCTTTTGCTTCAAATGAAATTTCTTTTACGGATGGATCTTCATTCCCCTCGTAGGAGAAACTAACTTTTTTAAAGTTGATACTTTTAAGTGGTCCTGTATCTTTCGGACTATACGGCGCGTGCTCCGGCTCTTTTGTAAAAACTCCCTCAAGCTGCTCAAGGCTTGCCTTCGCCTCTTGAAACTGGGCTGTAACATTTCCGATTTCCGAGAGGGGGTTGAAAATGGCAAATGAATAAAAAAGTAACGAGAAGAATTCTCCGAGCGTTATCGATCCCCGAAAAACGAACCATAACATAAGAAGTAAGAGTCCTGAACGAAAAGCATTTATTGTAGTTCCCTGGATAAAGCTCATGGTCCGTATAAGACGAACCTTCTTGAGCTCAAGATCGAGTATCTTGTCGTTCACCGAATTCAGGCGCCCAATCTCCTGCCGCTCTAAGCCAAGGCTTTTCACCAGTTCAACGTTTCGCATGGTCTCAGTCGTTGATCCAGCAAGCTCTGCCGTTTCACGCACAACGGCCTTTTGGGCAGCTTTAATCTTTTTTGAAGTGAAAAAAGCAACAGTTCCAAGCACCGGAATCATGAGAAAATACATGAGTCCTATAATCCACTGAACGGTTGCCGCGTAAATAAGAACAAAGATAATTCCGATGAGAGCAAGGAAGAGATTGTTGATCGAACTTGAGATAACACGCTCGCTGTCAGACCTTGCTTTTTGAAGTTTCTGAAGCAGCTCGCCGGATCGCTGATCTTCAAAAGCCACGTACGGAAGCGAAAAAGAATGCGCAACGCTTTCCGCGTACATCCTGGCTCCTACGCGCTGGGTTACCACGCTCACATAGTAATCCTGAAAGTTTTTCGCAATTCGCGAAATCAGAGCCACGCCCATTGAGGCAAGAAGCAAGAGAAGAACTCCCCGCAGAAAGTCTTCCCGCGAAAGTTCGTGAATTTTCTGCGCGTAGTCATCAATGATCAGACGAAAAATTTGCGGATCAAGAAGCGAGAAGCCCTGATTTATGGTTGCGAGAAAAAGCGCGAGAGTAAGGTATTTCTTGTTCCTCTTTAAGTATGAAAATATAAGACGCATAGGTCCGGTCATCTTAGCACAAAAATTACAATAAAAAAGACCGGATGAATCCGGTCGTCTAATAAATATTTCTTAAAAGCGGCGCGGCAGAGGTACGAAAAAGACCGCGAGACAGTCCGCCCAAAAATTACCATCGAAAAAGGCCTTTGCCTTTCGATATAAAGACACTGCCTCTTTCTCTGAAGTTTCTTTCCTGCAGAGCCTTCCTCCGATGAGACTCCTTCCTTCCTCGGACGAAGCGACGAGGAAAGAGTCTCCGTTAGAAAAAGAAACAATGCAATTTCCACCTGAAGGAATAACAGCCGAAGAAGACTCGATCATTCCACGCATTGTGTATCCTCCTCTAGTTGTGCCGAACTGTTTATACCGCAAACCGAACCGGTTCGTCAAGGCCTATGCCCTTATATAATCGTTCCAATATCGGTAGAGATCCTTGGTCGCACGAAGATCACCAACATTATACCTGGCAATTTCCAAAAACTTTTTTTCACTAAAAAGTCGGCTCACATCGTCTCCCGTTACTCCATCTTCCTTCGGGCTTTTGATGCCAAATGCCCGAGACCAAAGATGCAAACTTCCTTTTCTGCGCACCGCTCCGTAGAACGTGAGTTGATCCTGAAGATCAATATGCCGACATCCGCGCTGTTGCGAAAGATATCTTCCTTCCATCAGGTCTTGTGTCGGACGGATTTTGTGAATTGCAGAACGAATCGCGAGAAACGGCGCGTCAAACCCTCGCCCATTGAAGCTCACAAACTCGTCGTACTTTTTCGCCCCTTCCCAGAAGCTTTTGAGCATTTCTTTTTCGCTCATCGGCTTGAATGTAATACCCTCCTCCGTCGTCGGCTCAAGTTTTTCCCCAGGAGCTTGATAATAGACAACGCCCTCGTCTCTGTCGTAGTCAAGCACACCGATTGCAACAATCTCACCCGTGAGCGGCGAAAAGCCGAGTCCGTTTTTTAGCTCTTCAAGCGCGCCCTCGAATTCCTCGGAGTCGCCGAATTCTTTTTTTATCCAGCGAGTGAGGTTTTCCTGCGTCGCCTCGTCGAGCGCGTTCCAATCCTCCCCAACTGTTTCGATATCAAAAATGAGTCTGGCCATGTTTATATTCCATAAGGAAGCTTGTTAATTTTTGCCGCGACAATAAAATCGTTTTGAGAAAGACCTCCTATTGCGTGCGTCCAAAGTTCGAGAGTAACTTTATTATATGAAATTTTGATGTCCGGATGGTGCCCCTCGTCTTCTGCGATCTTCGCTACTTCATAGACGAATGTTACAGCCTCGCTAAAGCTTTTAAGCACATATTCTTTTTTGATTTTCTTCCCTTCAAGAAGAACCCAGCCGGGACCAATTTCTGAAAGAAGCGGCGTGAGATCCACTCCCTCGAGGGGTTTTACTCCGCCCTCGCATGCAACGCATCTCTTTTCGTGAAGCGGGGATGTCATTTGTGTGGAGTCATTTTGTATTCTCTTCTCTTCTCCTTATCAAAACTCCACGGTCCTCCACCGAGAACGATTAACGCGGAAAGAGATGCAAAAAGCGTGATGTGCGAATAAACTGCCTCTCCAAAGTAGAAAAAGGTAAGACTAAGCACGAAAAAAGCGGTTGCGGAAACCAGGCGCGTCGCTATCCCAAAAATGAGAAGGAGTGCTATTAGGGCTTCGACCACGCCCGCACCGAGCGTCCACGTAGCCGGATCAACCGGAATAAGCGAATGTAAGCCATACTGCTCGACGACAAGAGCTGACACGTGCGGATGAAGAAACTTTTCGTATATCGCCGAGAAAAGCATCGCACCTCCCACGCCGATTCTCAAGAGGAATGGAACATGTCTGGCTGCGCTCTCTGCTGGATTGCTTGATCGTATTCCCAAAAGATCGTCTATGCCTGGTCTCGAGCTGCCGGACGCAAGCACCGCGACCCCCATCATAAGAAACTCGAGATTTCCTAAGAGAATTCCGTCGGCGGCAAAAAGCGCTGCTCCATAAAGGAGAATCGTCATAAGAAGCACGGGGACGGTTATGAGTCCTCCTAGAATAAGAAATCCGAGGATCGCCTGAATAAAGCCGAATTGAGAAACATTTCCGAAAGCTGGCGAAATGAGAGTCCCGCTCGTCGAAGCGCCAATAAGCGCTATTCCAAGACCGAGGCGGAGCATCCACGGCACCAATTCCTCATATGCAACCGCCCGCTCCCTGAATCTCTCTCGCAAGATGCCGATAGCCTTAGATTTAAAAAATATTAGAAGACCAGTGAGGGCTATAGCCAAAACAACGAGGGCAACCAACAAATTTTCCCACTCTAAAACCGATGAAAAAAGAAATTTCCAGTCGGTTCCGCTTTTTGAGAAGGAACCTTCCGGCGCAACGTAAATGACATGCGCAGATACCAACTCCGGAAAGCCGATAAACGCTCCAAAAAGTACGAAGAAAAATCGCTTCAAGCTCATCGTTCTATTATAGCAGTTACGGCAGAAGCATCATCCCATCACCAAAAGAAAAGAATCTGAACTTCCTACGAATCGCTTTTCGATAAAGCCCAAGAAGTCTTCTTCTGCCGCAAAAAGCAGAAACGAGCATAAGAAGGCTCGACATCGGAACATGAAAATTTGTAATCAGGCCGTCAACAACCCTTAGCTGATATCCTTCTTTTATGAAAAGCTTTGTTTTTCCTTTGAATTTTATGCCCTTCTTCCCCCACGCCGACTCGAGTGCGCGGACAACGGTCGTCCCAACCGCAATAATCGGTCTCTTTTCTTTCTTTGCCTTCGATATTTCCCTGACAGTGTTTTCCGGTATCTCATAGTACTCCTCGTGTAATCGATTCTTTTCTAGATTTTCTAAATTAAGAGGGCCGAATGTGCCAAGACCCACATGAAGCGTTAGGCGAACAATCTTATTTCCTTTTGCACGAATCTTCCGAAGTAGACGACCCGTAAAGTGAAGAGAAGCCGTTGGAGCGGCCGCCGACCCCTTCTTCTTGGCAAAAACTGCCTGATAATACATCCTCTTTCCTTTCTCCGTGAGCGATGAATGAGAGAGATATGGCGGAAGGGGTGTCTCTCCGAGGTTGTCCAAATATCTAAAAATATTTTTCGCAGGGAACGAAGGACGCAAAACATACTCGCCCCCTATCTCCTTTTTGACCAAAAGGTGTCCGCTCTTGCCGCAAAGGAGAATGGTTCCGTCCTTGAGCCTTTTCGGCGAAAGAGCTCGTATTTCTTTTGCGCTGTGAGAAAGGTAAAGAAGCTTGATCGCGCCGCCTGTTTTTTTGCGAACCAGGAATCGTGCCGGAACCACCTTCGTTTCGTTCATGACAACAAGCGCGTTCGCGGGTAGATACTCGCATATATTTTTGAAAGTACTATAGACCGCTTCTCCACCGCTTCTTCTTGCGATAAGAAGACGAGCGGAATCTCTCGGACGTGCGGGGTCTTGGGCGATAAGTTCCTTTTTTAACGAGTAATCGTATGTCTTGAGACTCTTCTTGAATCTTTTTTCGTTCATCTTTTAGAAATTCCCGCGGAAAATTTCCTTTCGTATTTTTGCGATAAACTCGTTGAAGAAATAAAGGTTGTGGAAAGTAAGAAGGCTTAGGCCGGATATCTCTTTCGCTCGAATAAGGTGGGAAAGATATCCCCGTTTATACGTTCTGCAAACGAAACATGAGCAGGAAGCATCAAGTGGCTTTTTTTCATAGGGTGTCTGTTGAAACTTCATTTTTGAAACATCAACCTTTCCTTTTGAAGTGAAGGCTATTCCGTGTCTTGCAAGGTGCGTCGGGACGATGCAGTCAAATGTATCTATTCCCTCTCGTATTATTTTTGGAATGTCTTCAAGATAGCCAATTCCCAAAAGATGTCGAGGCTTTTCCTTGGGAAGAATGTTTAAAACCCACCTGATCATTTGTGTCATTTTTTTCTTATCGTCTCCGAATTCTCCCCCGATTCCGAACCCATCAAACGGAAGCAATCCGATGTTTCTCGCGCTCTCTTCCCGAAGATCTTTGTACCTTCCGCCCTGAACGATTCCGTAGAGCGCCTGCTTCGAGTCTCGGGCCTCAAGCGATTCTTGCGCCCATCGGTGTGTTCGTACGAGGGATTCTTTAATATATTTTTTGTTCGCAAGGGGCGAAGTACACTCATCGAATGCAAACATTATATCCGCCCCAATTTGTTCTTGAATCCTTATTGATCGCTCGGGGTTTAAAAATATTTCGCTTCCATCAAGATACGAGGTAAAGCGAACGCCTTCGTCTGATATTTTTAAAAGCCTGGGCTGTTGCCCGCTTTGAATTTCCGCTTTCCTCTTTTTTTTCAATATTTTCCCAACACCTGAATCTCTTCCGAAGCCGAGGCTAAAAACCTGGAAACCGCCTGAGTCCGTCATGATCGGTCTATTCCATTGCATAAAGCGATGTATTCCTCCGGCCCTCTTTATCGCCGCTCCGCCAGGACGCAAGTGAAGGTGAAAAGTGTTTGCGATAAGCATCTGTGTTTTTGTGTCGGAAACCTCTTTCACAGCAAGAGCCTTCACGGCGGCTTGAGTTGCCACTGGAACAAGGGTCGGGGTTTCTACTAGGCCGTGCGGAGTCTTAAGAATCCCGAGGCGCGCCTTACTCTTCCTGGATTGTTTTATTATTTTGAAACTGATCATATAGAAGCTACTTTACCCCATCGCGAGATTCCAATCAAAAAATCCCGACAATGGTCGGGATCATGAAAAACTGATTCGGGGACAAATAATGCTTCGTTCCCCGCCAACTGGCACGTTTGCCAATGCCCGACGGAGAAATTCCTTATCTTTGTAGTACTGCAGAGCAAGAACCTTCTTGGGAGTATCATCCGGCTTTCCGCCGGGAAAGAGGGGAAATTTTCTTCCTGTCTCTCGAGGAGTGGGCACTTCGATCGCCAACCTTTTCTCTAAGGTTCGGACGAGCGAAAAACTGAGGGCCGAAACGATCCTCATCGCTCCAGCATCAAGATCAAACCCTCTCCGAGCAGATCGGAAAAGCGCGAACCACCTCTCATCAAGAGCGGCGAGCGCTCCTTGAAGAAACTCGGGCCTTTGTCCGCTTCCTTTCAGCTCTTTTTCGAAAACTTCTACTTCGATGCGTGGAAGACTCCGTCCTCCGGCATTGAAGATCGGAGCGAAGATAGCCGTAAGAAGCATTCGGATATTCAGACACTCCTCGCCCAAAGCTTCTTCCGTCATGCCATGATCGAATCGGGACGAAAAATACTCGGCCCTTGTCCTCATGTAGGACTCGAAAGCCTCTGGGCTTGAGGTCCTAAGTGCGACCTCCCACTCCCTTTTTTCATGGGCCCTTCCTTCACTCTCACCAAGAGAAAGTTCACGCAGCTCTCGATAACCATAGACATAATCCTCATCACAAAAAGAGATAATTCGCTTTTTCATCTATCTCCTCCGTCAAGATGCTTCAACTCTTATAACACTTTATAAAAAAGCTGTCAACTTAAAAACGGATGGGCACGCGAACTTCCGCATCGAGCTCCTTGAGACCCGACGGGTTGTCCTTTTTAAAAACGAGGATCCCCTCTTTCGATTTCGGCCGACTATAAGTTATCATTCCTTCGAACGGAACGAAATCTTCTGTCATCCATTCGCTTCGCGCCTCAGCTACTCCTGCGCCCAAGAAAGTTCCATCCGCATCAAGTATCTGGAAAGGAAACGACGCCTCAAAAAACCACCCTCCCCTTGCTCTGCCGGACACCCGCAAAGGTTGAGTTACGAGTGAGTAGGGCTCGGGCGTTTCTATTATAATTTCGTCGCTTCGAGAAAGATTTACCTTCTGCTGCGCATATTTTTTCGGTACCGGAACAAACAAAACTACGAGAAGCAGCGCTAGAATGGTTACAGCGAGTACGATTACAAGAATCTTCATGGACTCAATGTTATCACATCCTACTTCGCAATTGAAAATTTATTTCGTTTTTCAATCACGGCCCCTTCCGAAACCAAAGCCTTCAGGGCTTCTAGGAAACGATTATTTTTTACGTCACATGCTTTTCGCAAATCACCAAGTGTTCTATCTCTCTCGAGAAGAAGGCTGACTATTCTTCCGCGCGCCTCACGGTTTGAACCCAGAAATGGAGTCTGCATCAGATACTTCCTGCTCCGCTTGTTGGGATTATCTTTACCGAGTTTTTTCCCAAGCATTGATCCGTAATCCATAAGCGCGTAGTACCACTCCCTTGGATTCTTTTTATCGAACGTCTGCTCGACAAGCAAAAGGACCTCTGTGTCAGTCACTTTTTTCTTCCGTTTGAACCACTCATGGATATAGGCTCGCCTTATGTTGGTCTCGATAAACACACTCGGAGCGTTCCAGGCAAACGCCATAATCGCTCCGGCGGTGGCTGGACCGACGCCGGGAAGCCGAAGCAATTCTTCGCTCTTTTCTGGGATTTTTCCTCTATTTGTTTTTACAATGATTTCCGAAAGTCGCTTGAGCGAGAAAGCTCTGCGATTATATCCAAGACCCTGCCATTCTTTTAAAACATCTTTCGTCTGTGCTATGGCAAGCCTCTGAATTGTCGGGAATTTTTGAAGGAACCTCTCGTACTTCTCTTCCACTCGAGAGACCTGTGTTTGCTGAAGCATGATCTCGGAAACAAGGATTCGATATGGGTTTCTTGTGCGTCGCCACGGAAAATCGCGCCGGTTGGCGCGATAAAAGCGATAAATCTTTCTCCGAAATTCAGCTTTTGTCATCCAAAGACAAAACCCTTCCTACTCAACGATAATCTTCGCCGTCATTTGGGGATGCGGTCCGCAATGATAACTGTACGTGCCGGGTTTAGAAAATAGAAATGAATAAACCTGTCCCTGCGAAAGAAGAGGACTTTTGAAAAGTCCTGTATCGCTTGTAACGTCGTGCCGCACGCTATCTTTGTTGGTCCAAATAACAGTTGTTCCCAGATTAACCTTTATGCTGTTTGAAAAAAACGCGAAGTTGCTGATCTCGATATTTTGTACTCCCGGCTTAACGACCGTCTTCGGTATTCCGGACACATCCTCCTCCCCAACAATCTTCTCTCCAGACGGCGGAGTTACTGTGGTTTTCCGAATGGGCGCTCCCCCCGTAGCTCCGGACACTCCAGTCTGTGCGTCGCCGTTCTCAGGAACAGTACCGGCTTCCGGAGATCCGGCCGGAGCTTCGTCGTTCTTCATAAACACGAAATACGACCCTCCTCCGAGCAGAACCACCAATACTACGAGTGCGATAATTTTTGCGGTTGTTGTCATTTTTTGTATTTTCACAATTATACCATATGCGTGATATACTGCCCCTACAAGGTCGTTATCACCACTTTCTACGTCATGCTCGAAAACCATCTCTACAATCTGCTTCTCCAGCTTTCGGAGGAACACAAAAGCTTATGGCGGATCAAGGACGAGTACCTAAAAGACGCTGGCGATTGTGCCGATTGCCAGGCAATTTGGAAGAAGCTCAAGGCGGACAAAGAAGCACACGTCGTGGAACTCACCGCTCTCGTAAAAAAGCACCTCGGGTAGAGGTGCTTTTTCCTTTAAGCGTTCGTGGTCGGCGCCTCGCCTTCGGACGCTTGTTTTTTACTGAAAACGAAGAGATACAAGATTTCCAAAATCCCTACTGTGTGAACAAGAAGGAATGCGATAAACCAGTATTTCTTGCCCAGCCTCGCGGCTTTCCAGAGCGCAAGCCCTTTCCAGGGAATCGTCCAAAGTATCAAAAGGCCAAGTACAAGAAGTTCTTGATTGGTAAGCTGTCCTTGAAAAAAATTCATTGTTTTTTACGTTAGCGACCTTTTTAGAACGTTGTCTTCCCACAAAGCATATTATAGAAGCTTTTCAATGCGAACTCCAAGGAGACGGATAGCGCTTCCCTTTGCGTTCTCTCTTCCATCAAGAAATGGCATAAAAAGACGAAGGGCTTCGAATTTTAAGAGGGACGAATCGGCAGTCGGCTCGGGAAGTGTGTGCGATTTTGTCTTTGTTTCAAAACCGGCAAAACGAACCGTTATAACCACTCTCCCGAACACCGAAAAATCGCTTTTTTGAAATCTTCGCATCACATCACCCGCAAGAACCAAAAGACGCTCCGATAGTTGTGTTGCGTCTTTGAGGTCGTGCTCGAATGTTTCTTGTTCACCGATTGACTTCGCTTCCCATTCTTCGATAAGCGGGCTTTCATCGATCCCTCGGAGGCGATCGTACATCTCCCCTCCCCACTTGCCGAAAAAGTTGACAAGCTCCAGTCGCGAGAATTTTTTCACGTCACGCACGATAATAATCCCTTCTTTCTTCAGAAACCCTTCTGTTTTGGGTCCGATACCGGGGATTTTCCTCACGGGAAGTTTTTCAAGAAAGATTTCTGCTTCATCCCTGGTCACAACCGTAAGCCCGTCCGGTTTTTGTATGTCGGATGCTATTTTCGCGATAAGTTTGTTCGGTCCAATTCCGATTGACGCGGTAAGTCGCTCTTTCGCAAAAATTTCTTTTTTGATTTTTTTTGCGATATCTCTCGCTTTTTCAAATGACTTAGTCGAAGAAATATCAAAATACGCCTCATCAATGCTGGCCGGCTCGACATGTTTTGCGTATCCACGCAGTACCTCCACAACACTATTTGAAACTTCGCCGTATTTTTTGAAATTGCCCTCGAGGAACACGACCACCGGTTTTCCCTCCTTCCTGGCCGCCTCCGACCTGCGCCACGCCTCCGATATCGGCATAGCGGATTTGATACCGTATTCGCGTGCCTTATAGTTTGCAGTTGAAACAACGCCCCTGCCCTTTCCGCCCTGCGGGTCCGCTCCAACGGCGATCGGGCGTCCCTTAAATCGAGAATTGTCACGCTCCTCGACCGAGGCGAAGAAGGCGTCCATGTCGAGATGTCCGATGATTCTCATCCTCCCATTATACTCACGAACAACCTTTTCCTCCCGCCATGCATCTTTCGGGAGTGCGCTCCAAGCCTGCCTGCCGTCAGGCAGAGCCGCTAAGCCAGGTCCTACCCTCCCTTAAAGATGCATGGCGAGATCGCTTTCCCGAATATCACGCATGGTATACGTAGTCCGGTTTGTAGAATTTTTTAAGCGGGCAATCCGCCGCCCGATGCTTTCGGGCAGGGCAATGCTGCCTCCCGTAATTGATGAGCCGATAGGTAAACGAAAACCACTCTTCTTTCGGAAGGATCGCCATAAGGTCGCGCTCGATTTTTATCGGGTCGTTTCTGTGGGTCGTAAGTCCCAGTGCGTTTGCAAGACGAATGACGTGGGTATCAACCGCAATTCCCTCTACCACGCCGTAGGCGTTCCCCAAGATGACATTCGCGCTTTTCCGTCCAACGCCCGGAATGGTCACCATTTCCTCCATCGTTTTCGGCAACTTTCCACGAAATTGCTCCTGGATTATTTTTGCCGCCGCAAGGATATTCTTCGTTTTATTCCTGTAAAAACCCGAAGGACGGATGTCTTTTTCAAATTCGGCGCGATTGGCGGTCACATAGTCACCGAGCTTCCGATATTTTTTAAAAAGCATCGGTGTTATCTCATTCACTTTTTTGTCGGTACACTGCGCACTCAACTGCACCGCAACCAGAAGCTCCCATGGATTCGAAAAGTGAAGCGCGATCTTCGCTTTTGGAAATAGCTTTTTTAGGGCTGTGTTTACCGCCCTGGCTCGCCATTTCTTTTCGCTTAAACGGAGAATCATCATGAATGTTTTGATACTATCGACTCTTTTTTGCTTTCTTTTCACCGCCCTTCAGCATCGCGCTTCCTTTGACCTTCCTCGTGAGCACGCGCAACTCATCTCTTAAAACTGCCGCTAGTTCAAAGTCAAGACGTTCTGCAGCGCGCCTCATTTCCCCTTCTTTTGCTTTCAAGAGTTTTTCCATAGCGGACTTCGTTTTTGGAATCGGAGCAAGTTCGAGCGATAGAATTTCGCCGACGGGAAGTATGTCTCTGATTTCGCGGATTATGGTCCGCGGAGTGATGTTGTGCTTTTTGTTGTACGCCAACTGAATTTCGCGGCGCCTTTCCGTTTCTTTTACCGCACGCTCAATCGAACCGGTAATATGATCGGCATAAATGATTACCTCGCCACGAACATTTCGTGCCGCACGACCGATGGTTTGGATAAGCGATGTTTCGCTTCGCAGGAATCCCTCTTTGTCGGCGTCGAGGATCGCAACAAGCGATACCTCCGGAAGATCGAGACCTTCGCGCAAAAGATTCACGCCGACCAGGACATCAAAATTCCCTTTTCGAAGATCGGTCAAGATTTTGATTCGATCAAGCGTCTTTACGTCGCTGTGAAGGTATGCAACTTTGATGCCTTCTTCACGAAGGTAGTCAGTAAGATCCTCCGCCATCTTTTTGGTAAGAGTTGTCACCAGCACACGCTCTTTTACGTTCCCGCTCTCCTTCTTCGGACTCACTCGATCTTTAATGCGCGGGATGAGATCGTGCACTTGACCCTTTACCGGACACATCGTTATCTTGGGATCAACGAGGCCCGTTGGACGAATAATCTGCTCGACGATCTGCTGACTCTCTCTCCGCTCAAAAACACCCGGGGTCGCTGAGGTGTAGATAGATTGCCCAATTCGCTCCTCAAATTCCGGAAAACGCAGCGGGCGGTTATCCGCCGCTGATGGTAATCGAAACCCGTATTCGATAAGTGTCTTTTTCCTTGAAGAGTCCCCCGCGAACATTCCCTGGAGCTGCGGAATCGTCACGTGTGACTCATCGATGACGGTCAGAAATTCCGGCTTCCCGTCCGGCGTATGCGGAAAGTAGTCGAGGAGCGTATCGGGGGCTTCACCCGATGGGCGTCCGGAAAGGGGTTGCGAGTAGTTCTCTATGCCGTGGCAATAGCCGACTTCCCTAATCATCGCGAGATCGAACTTCGTCCTTCGCTCAAGGCGCTCCGCTTCAAGGAATTTTTTCTCCTTTTCGAATTTCTTGAGCTGCTCTTTGAGTTCTTTTTGAATCGCTATCATCGCACGCTCTCGATCCGGCACGAGCGTGATGAAGTGTTTCGCGGGAGCGATGTAGGCCTCGGGAATCGCCTTGGTAATGTTCGGCACAAAACCCTCAACGGGATCTATCTCGTAAATCTCGCCGATGACACTCTTGTGGAGTTCGAACGAATATATAAACTCCCGATCGGTTGGCATAATCTCCCAGTTGTCGCCGCGCAAGCGAAACGTTCCGCGTTTGAGGTCCGCCGTGGTGCGCGTGAATTGGAGGGATACGAGCTTTCGCATGAGCTCTTGGCGCAACATCTTTTCCCCGGTTTTGAAATGTAAAATATTTTCGGCATAGACCTCAGGTGCGCCAAGACCGTAAATACAGGAGACTGAAGCAACGATGATAACGTCTTTGCGCGTGAGAAGTGCGGTTGTCGCCGCATGGCGAAGCTTATCTATCTCCTCGTTTATCATCGCCTCCTTGTCGATGTAGGTGTCGGATGTCGGCAGATAGGCTTCCGGCTGATAGTAGTCGTAGTAGGAAACGAAGTAGTGGACGGAGTTTTTTGGGAAAAGCTCCCGGAATTCATTGCAAAGCTGTGCGGCAAGCGTCTTGTTGTGCGCAATGACGAGCGTCGGTTTCCCGATCTTTTCGATGACATTTGCGATGGTAAACGTCTTTCCCGAACCGGTTACGCCGAGAAGTGTTTGATGCTCAAGACCCTTTTTTATACCCGAAACGAGCCGTCCAATCGCTTGCGGCTGATCACCTGCGGGTTTGTTTTTTGAGACCAACGTAAAGCCATCCATAGGAAGACATACACATCCTACTGGCTAGAAGCAAAAAAGGGAATGTGGCAGTTCGGTTCTATGCGACTTCTGCGTTATAGCATTGCTCGCAGTATACGATCTCGGGACGGTCGGGGGCGTAGGAGGTTTCGAATTCGCTTGGGCAGGGAGCGTTTTCGTGGTCGTGCCCTTTCTTGCACATACACCTACGACGCCAAAGGCGCAATGGTTTATGCAGGTCCATTCGCTCTCCTCTTCTACAGCCGGGGCACAGTCGCGGAATTGGTAAATCCATCTTTCGGTAAAAGCCGAACTCCTGTTGGGTGGTCTTAAAAGCGAGGGTGCAGTTATGGATGCATCCTTGGCGGTGCTCGCATTCTATAACTTCGCTCAGAATATCGTCGTTGGCCTCCTTGATCGTAGCCGGCAGATCGCTTGAGGTTTTTGTTGATTGGTACTCTCTTGGTTCCGGCTCGGCCCATCGACAGCCGAACGCCAACGCCTCGTCTTTATGCAGAGGAAAGTAAAACTGCGTCAGCGATTCGTTATACGCAAACGGGGAAAGTTCGACAGGAAAGAACTCGCCGTACGGGTACACCTGTCCGTTCAATCCAACGTATGGATTGTTGCTCATACCCTCAACTATGCTCGCCCGAAGCTCTAAGTACTCGTCTTTGCCGTATTGCTTGTTTAATATGCAATATTGCTTTTTCCGCAGACCTACACACCCGAAGAGATCTTGGCTAACACGACAGTAGTCACAATATTGGATTCTCGCACTACTCTCGAACGTGTTTAAAGAAAAATAAATATTGGAATCGAGATATCCCACATTAACACCCTCGTATAACAGCGAACACTCCTTGTCCCCTACACCATACATGTCATAGGAATCCTTCGCGTGACTTGCCTGCGCGCAGTATTTGATATCTTCACAATCTGCGGAGTTGAAACTATGTTTTGCATTCTTGCAGTTAACGAGGTTATCGCCCGAGGAGCCAACGCACTTGATGATATTCGCATATTTATGAAACGCGGCTTCTTTCATGCGAACATATTCCATACGGAGTTCCCTCTGGGTAGAATAGTCGCTACTAATAGCTTCGAGCCGCTTCCGATACTCTTCTTCGGCAAGCTGTTGGTTACGAAACACAAATTTACCGTTGCGTAAATTGCTGCTCATAAAGCAGTCGGAAGAGTTGCGACAGTCATAAAGGTATGAGCTATTCATGCAATCCTTGCAATCAGAAATGAAGACGCACTTCACGCAGCGTTCTGAATCCATAGCCTCGTAAACGCTCTCGGAATTCATAATCACGATGGAATCAAGTGTTTCTCTACAGCTCCACGCCCCTTTGGAATACGACACTGTGTCTGAATTCAGCGTTGAGGGTGAAAGATACACGTTTTTAGAAAACCACGTGAAATCAGAATAGGGCGAATTCTCGTTTTGATAAGCTTCCAGACTTGGCCTCGGCATGACATCCGAAAGCTCCTTCCACTGAGAGAAAAAAGTCTTGTTCGAATTGTATTCGAGGCCGTAATCCAATGGATCCCACTTATCAGACCACCAACACTCATTGCAATACACGGGGAATTTAACGCTTTTCGAATAATGAGAAATGCCCTGTATGCCGCATAACCCACACTGGAACTTATGCATATTGAACTCATTTCGGAAAAGCATTCTTCGCTTCATCCTACACTCCGGGCACCACGTCGGCGCCGGAACGTCTATCTTTTTGTAGAAATCGAAATCCTCGGATTCGATGGTGAACGCTTGATGACAACTTTGACAATTTTTTGTCTCTTGATTCATGGTCGTGTTTGTCCCGCCCACAGGCGGGATCCTCGATTTTGTCTATTCGCTACGCTCATACAAAATCGGGACAGTTCTGGCAGACCCGCCCTGAGCTTGCCGAAGGGGTTTTTGTTTCGCTCGTCATGGATTATGCAACCTCTGCGTTATGGCAAGATTCACAGTATAGATTCTCTCCGGGAAGCGATGTTTCAAACGCGTTTCCGCATGGGCTGTCGCCATGCGCGTGAGAAACGCTGTTTTGATAACCGCCCGAGCCAATCGTTCCTCTGCAAGCACATTGGCCTTCGTGGAGGTAATTTGGTCCGCGAGCTTGAAATCTCCTGGCATGTCGACAATCTGGACAAAGCCGGGGAAGCGGCACTGAAAGTTTTTTGTAAAACGCAAATTCATCGGGAATAATTCGATAATTTTTCTTGCAATCGATGCAGGCAAAAATCTTTTCAACAAGCGATTGATCGGCATCGCCAATCGCATCAGGAATCTCCGCCCAGGAAATCGTTTCTTTTCCAAATGTGCCGCGCTCGAAATCCTCCCACTTAAAACCAAGCTCGAGCGCCTCTTCCTTTGAGAGCGGAAACTGTTCCATTGCTGCGGATTCGTTGTAGCCAAACGTGCTGACTGATGCGGGGAAGAATTCGCCGTAATTTCCCGCATCTTTCATAGACGCAACTATCTTCTCGCGCAGTGTTTGATACTCCTCTTTCGAATATTCGTGGTTAAGAATGCAGTAATCTTTTTTACGAACTCCAACCGATCCAAAACAGTTGTTCGCATTGAAGCAGTAGTAGCAGTATTCCGTAAACGAACACGTCCAGCACATGCGGCAGCAGATTTGATTCGAGACATCCATTCCGGCGTTCACCGTGTTATACATCATCTCAGCGTTGCGCCCCGTAGTATCGCAGTCCATACAATCCTTGGCGTTACGCCACACATGGACGTTATACTTACAATCCTCGGCCTCATAACAATGAAAGCAGGATTTGCAATTTTTTGCGTTTTTTATGTAGTTTCCGCTTGAATTTGGCGCTTGGACAATTTCTGCATACTTTCTCGGTTGGGTTTTCAAAAATTTCTCGAATTTTTCTCTGAACGCTTCAACGCCGGAATTCGTATCGAGTCGGAAATTCTGCAGCTCCTTTTCATATTCTTCTTTCGAATATGGCTTATTGAAAATGCAGTATTTGGAGTTTCTTAAATTCACACACCCAACGCAGTTCGACACACCTCGACAGTCAAACAGAAAGGCACTCTCGCGGCAATCATGACCTCCTCTGCTCCAGGAAATGCCGTAGCAGCCATAACAGTCGTCGCTTTCGTACGAAAGCTCGGTTTGGTGTGAAAATGAAACGTCGACAAGATCACGACATTGCTGAATCCAATAACAATGCGTGCAATTCTCGTTGTTTGAAGACTCCACGATCATGTAGCAATTCTTGCTGTCTGCGGAAATATTCGTGTATTCCGAATTCGTGCTACGAATGTATACGAGCGCTACTTTCGGAACCGAATCCCATACCGCCTTGAACTGTTCCATGAACGGTCTCGATGGCGTGTATGCCCGGCCATAATCAAGTGGATTCCAATCGTCGGAGAACCAGCAGTCATGACACCAGACGGTATACGGCTTCTCGGGACTATACATGGAGATCACCACTTTCTTGCATTTGTCGCACGCGCGTCGATAGAAACTCCGTTCGTTACGGAATGAAAGTCGGTGTCTCGCACGACAGAGAGGACAAAGCTTCGGCGCCAGAACGTCTATCTTTTTATAGAAATCAAAATCTTCCGGTTCGATGAAAAAAGGCTTCTTGCATTGTGTGCAGGTTTTCGTCTCCGGCATTGTCATGAGTTACGAAATCCGGACTACTTCACCTCGAGAAGTTTTACGGTAAACAAAAGTGCTGAGTTCGGCGGAATCGGACCAACGGCTTGTGCTCCATAAGCGAACTCCGGTGCGATAGTGAGCTTCCTCTCTCCGCCAACCTTCATACCCGCAACTCCTTCGTCCCAACCTCGGATAACTTGTCCGACGCCCAAGACGAATGAAAACGGTGTTCCCCGATCAAGCGAGCTGTCAAACTTTGTTCCATCGGTCAAGGTTCCCGTATAGTGCACCGAAACAGTTTTTCCTGCTACTGCTTCCGCTCCTGTCCCAAGAACAACATCTTCAATTTTTAATCCTTCCATTTGCTTTATTGTATTGTTTGTTTGAACCGTGACGTTCGGCTCGTCTATTTTTACTTCCTCCGGCTTGTTTTTCTCTCCATACCAAATCGCACCAGCAAGCACAGCCACCGCAAGTAGTCCGAATATAATTGTTTTCATGCGGTTTATTTTATCGTATTTCTGTCCCTGGGGAAACATCCCTCTCGACCGTAAGCGCAACCGGAAGCCCTTCCTCATCTGTCGCCGCAAGCATCATTCCCCTGCTTTCCTCTCCCATGAGCGTGCGGGGATCGAGATTCACAACCACGATAATGTTTTTCCCGACCATTTCTTCCGGAGTATACGCTTTCCCAATCCCTGCAAGAATCTGCCGGATCTCCTCTGGATCACCTCCGAGACTTACCTGCATTTTAAGAAGCTTTTCCGAACCCTCCACCCGCTCGGCGGAGAGCACCCTGCCGACCTTGAGCTCAGTATTCTTAAATTCGTCTATGGTCATTCGAAAATTGTAGCATGGTGAATCGCATTCACGAAAAACATCCGGGCGGTTTCGTTTTACATCTCTCGAACCGGAATACTTCGGCTCCGGCGGCCGAAATTTCCTGCCGCTCGTCGGCTCGACGCTTCGCGTCCAAGCTCGATCCGACTCCGCAAGCTTCTCGATCGGCAAAACGAAACCTACCCCTTGACGAAGGGTGAGGTAGCCCGCAGGTATTTTTCGGGGTTTCGCGGAGCGCGACGGCGCAAGCGTAAGCAACATTTCTTAAAAAATGTATGCGGCCCCGAAAAATACCTGCGGGCTGACGTGCGAGCTTAAATAAAAAATCACCCCGACCTAAGCCAGGGTGATTTTTCTGAAAGTAAACGCCGAGTTACCAGCTGTTTCTTCCGCCTCCGAAGCCGCCGCCTTCTCGGCGAGGAGGACGTGCCTCCATCGGGCGTGCTTCGTTGACTGTAAGGGCGCGTCCTTCCAACTCCTTACCATTCCACATTTCTATGGCCTTCTGCGCTTCGGCATCATCGTCAAATTCGACAAAGCCAAACCCTTTCGAGCGGCCTGTCATTTTATCGGTGATAACCGTTACGGAAGAAACAGTTCCGGCTTGCGAAAAAGCCTGTGACAAACTGTCTTGGTTGGTGGTGTAGGAAAGATTTCCCACGTATAACCTCTTAGACATTCGATAACGTAATAATTTCCAGTATAACGCGATGTAAGACGACCTTCCTTTCCCGTCTGCGTTGCTCTATCCCTCATCGGGAAAAGAAGCGCGAGTAACGAAAAACCTTACAACTGCTCGGACAGTATACCATACTATTTTAAATCTGTCACTACCCCAAAAAAGTCTTATAAATCAAGCTATTTCCCTATTGCTTCTTTTCAACCTTAAACGCCTCTATGTCCTTCAAAACCTTTTCTAATACCCCCTGGATCTCCCCGAGGGTCGCTTGGCTCTTTACGCTTTGCTCATCGTTTTCATCCTCGCCTTCTTGAATCTTGTCGATATCATCTGATATTTCCTCAATATCCTCTCCGAGTTCATCGATTTCTTCCTCGATCTCTCCGATGTCCTCTCCAATTTCTTCGATGTCTTCTTCAACCTCTTCTATGGTTTGACGGCTCTTGTTTACGCTCATTTGAATGAAAAGGGAAAGATAAATTGCTTCGAGCGATACGATGGTTGTAAGCGCGATCGACAGCTTCTCGAAATTAACCCCAAAAAATACGAGCGACAATATCCCGCCGAAAAGAAACGTATGAACAAGGATTGACGTCGGAGAACCCGCAGCCGACATAATGGTCTCTGACCATTGCTCAGCCCTTGATTGTATGTGCCGTGATTTTTTTCCCATAGATTTTTATCTTCCTCTATCTCCTCGTAGCAAATGAATACGCTCCGAAAGAGGACGTATTATAGTTTAAAAAAGTTCGCTCGTCAACCTACAACCTACCGCTCCTTGACGTTCGCTGCGTTATAAATATCAAGTAAGGAAAAAAAGAGGCTGAATAGAAGCGGGCCAATCAAAAATCCAAATGGCCCAAAAAGGCTGATGCCTCCAATTACTCCCATAAGCATAAGCAACGGGTGGAGATTTGAACCCATGTTCATAAGTTTCGGCCCAAGGAAGTTATCAACGAGACCGACCGCAACCATGCCCCATATAAGAAGTCCTAGCGCGCCACTCGTCGCACCAGAGACAAAGAGATAAAGAATGGCTGGAATGAGCACAAGTGAAGTTCCAATACCAGGAATAAGGGCGCTTATTGCCGTCACGCCTCCCCAAAAAGCGGCGTTTGGTACTCCGAATACCCAATACCCGGAGCCGGCAATAATTCCCTGGATAATAGCGACGACGAGCGAGCCGCGAATCACGCCATTTACGGTTCTCTTGAGTTTTCCCATGATCTCGTCATCGTATTCGTCTGAAAGCGGGCTAAATGAGATAACCCAGGCCCTAAACTTCTCTCCGTCCTTCAGGAGATAGTAGAAAATTATAAGGAAAATGAAGAAATCGATCAGAATGCCGACGGTTCCGCTAAAGAGCGATCCGAGGCTTTTGACCGCCCCACTCAACAGGTTTCCAACCTCGTTATTGATGTTGAATGATGTTCTTGAAATTATCTCCTGGACACGGTCCGGAATAAGCCCTAAAAGAGTGTCTGTCACGCCGTTTGTGGTTATGTGGGAATAGAGCGCAACTGCGTCCTGAAACACTTGAACCCCGATAATTACGAGCGGAACGAGGACGATAAGGAGCACTAAAAGAACTGTTACAAGCGCCGAAAGCGGTTTTAATCCTCGAAACATCTTTGTAAGCCAGAAAAAAAGTGGGTGAAAAATGATTGCAAAAGTCACGGCGAGAATGACGGCGCCAAGGTACGGGAAAAGCACAAAAAACGACGCCATTCCTATAATCAGCAAAAATCCGAAAAAGAAATAAGTTTGAAGTTTTTGGGTATTCTCAACCGGCATATGATTATTATACATTATTTTCTTTTAGAGTCACCTTTTCGCAGAATGGACGTATGAAATTCCTTTGGGAGATGGGGGCGCAAAACTTTGAGTGACACAAGCGGAAGAACTCTCTCTTTCATTTTCTTCAAAATGTCGCTTCGCAAGTCTTTCTGATCGTATCCGAAGCAAATGAGATCCGGGTCGATCCTTCGAATAATTTCATACGAACCAATTTCCTTATCTCCAAGATACACCGCATGTGGAATGCTTGTTCTTCGAAGCGCTCGGGCTCGCGCATGAGCGTTTCTCTCTGGAGGGTGTCCCTTGAGCCTCCTTACCACGAAGTCTTGTGGAATAACCACGAAGAGCCTCTCGGCATAACACCTCGCTTCACGAAGCGCGCGAAGGTGCCCTTCGTGGATACCGTCAAACGTCCCGAAAAAGATAGCTTTTTGGGCTTTCTTCGCCTTTTTGTTTTTTATTTTTTTCTGCGTAACCATCAAGATCGATTATAACAGAGGCAAGGTCTGCTATACTAAAAATAGGTATTATGCTCTTACTTGGAATAGCACTGATCGTAGTTCTAAACTTTATAGTTTCTATGACCGAAGCGGCAATTCTTGCCGTTCCCCTTCACCGAGCAAAACTCCTCCTCAAAAAAACAAGTCGCTCTCAGGGAGCGCAAGCACTCATTCATCTCAAAGAAGCGAGTGAAGAGGCAATTACAACTCTCACCTCCCTTTCAAATCTCATAACCGTCGTAGGAAGCGTCGTCGTTGGTGCAGTTGCAGAAGAAACACTTGGCGCCCATTGGGTTTGGCTTTTCGCCGCAGTCCTTACGTTCGTCATCATGGTCTCAAGTGAGATCATCCCAAAACGAATTGGCGAAAAATATGCTGAAAGTATTGCATTGTGGTCCGCACCGGCAATCATAGTTCTTTCAAAGGTTTTCCGCCCTCTCACCTTTCTTGTCACAAAACTTCTTAAATCCGCCCTTCGAAGAGACGGGAAGCGGCGCATCACTCGAGCGGAAGAAATCGCATATCTTGCAAGTATCGGCGGAATGGAAGGGGCTATTAGGGAGTATGAGACAAGAATTATTGAGCGCGTGTTTAAGCTTGCGGATATTACGGCGGTCGACATGATGACCCCAAAGCCCTTCGTTCTCATGCTCGACGGGGATAGAACAATTGGCGAAGCTGCCCATGAAATCGTCGCATGCCGCTACTCAAAAATACCGGTATACGAAAGATCCCACGACAGAATAGTCGGAATTGCCCGTCAGTCAACGCTTTTAAAGCATCTCGTGGAAGATGAACAGGGCCTGCAAATTAAGACCCTTGTCGAAGATCCGCTCATCGTTCCGGAGGGTCGGATTGGAGACGATCTCTTGAAAGATTTTCAAGAAAAAAAGAAATCTTTTGCGATAGTTGTAGACGGCCGAGGACACGTAAGCGGGATTGTCACGCTGCGTGACGTAATTGAAGAGCTCGTCGGAGAAACGGTTGGGGAAAGAGACATCGCTCCCGAACTCGTCAAGCGCGTATCAAAAACGGAAGTTCTTGTACACGGTCAAACTCAAATTTCGTTCTTGAACAGATTCTTCAATACGAACATTCCCAATCACCGAAACGTAAATGGTTTCCTGCTCGATGAATTCGGGCATCTCCCGAAGGTCGGTGAGGTGCTCAAGTACGATGGCGTCGAGATCGAAATTCACGAAGCTGGAAGAAGCCAGATCGAACGTGTTCTTATCCGAAAGCCAGAATAACTCCTACGCAATTTCCGCATTATAGCAAGCCTCACCCCGACCCGAAGTCGAGGGTTCAGTATACTATGCTACTTCTGCATTGTAGCAACCTTCACAATACACGATCTCGGGGCGACCGGGGGCGTAGGAGGTTTTGAATTCTGCGAAGCAAGAAGTATTCCCGTGTGAGTGAGGGATGGTATTTTTGTACACGCCGCTTGTCGATTGCGGACCACCACAGTCGCAACTTCGCTTCCATAACCTCGGAGGATTCACTCTTTTAAACCGCGCATAATAGCGACAATTCGGACATAAAACCGGAAGAGGAACACCAAACCTCCGATAAAGCTGAAGTTCTGCGGGAACGATTCGAAAGGCGGCTGTGCATTTTTCTCCGCACCCACCATCATGACTACAACCGATCACCTCATTTACAATGTCATCCTGAACCTCGGTTATCAAGTCAGGAAGCTCTGCGGGCTTCTTCGTTATCGCGTAATTCTTTTTTTCATCATCCTTCCAGCGCTCTCCATGTCGCAACGCTTCGTCTTTTGAAACGGGAAACCAATCAAGGGCCGCGGATTCGTTGTACGCAAACGGACTAAGCTTGTTCGGAAAAAACTCGCCATATTCCCCCGTTCGTTTCATATGTTCAGCGATCTTCGCTCTCAATGTCTCAAACTCTTCCTTTGAATATTTTTTATTCAAAATCGCGTAGGAGGCATGCTTCAGTCCCGCTGAACCAAACACGTTCGTGCACGAATGACAGTTATTTGAGTACTCCGCATCAACGCATTTCCAGCAAAATACCGTAAACTTATTTCCCCGAGAGTTATCGGGCGTAACAGATTCATAGCACAACTCCGGGTTTCCGGTGTAAATACAGTCGTACGAATCTTTGGCTCGATCATTTATGACAATGTAGGATGAATTCTCGATTGGCGAGAAACAGTAAAAGCACTGTTTTGCCGATTTTGCCTCAAGAAGAAAGAACCCCGAGGAGTTGGTTGTTTTGGGGGCGTGTGTGTACCTTCGCGGAAACTGCAGACTAAATTCACTAAACATTTTTTTGTTCGCTTCGATGCCCGCACGACTTCCGAGATTCAACTTCGCAAGCTCTTTCTCGTACTCGTCCTTAGCGTACTGTCTGTTAAGGATGCAATATCGCTTGTTTCGCAAACCGACACATAAAACACAGTCAGAGCATCCTCTAAGATCGAACCCGAACACGCAATTGTTTGAGTCAAAACAAAGTTCACAATATTTGCAGTTATAACACTTATCGCAGTTAATGCTTTCGTACATCAATTCGGAATTATTTACATTCCATGCGTCCATAATGTCCTTCGCATGATTCACGATGTACATATAAAGGCCGTTTTCGACGTACCAACCACAAGCCCCAAGATAACAGTTTTTACTAAATGCCCAATCGTAGGTATATTCGCAATTCACACTACCAACACCATCGTCGTTCATACTCGATATTGCCGGCACCTTATTCATGAGTTCCTGAAGTTGATCAAAGAATGGACGTGAAAAATCAAAATCACGCCCATATGAGGCCGGATCCCATCCGTCAGACCACCAGCACCTTACGCAATAGACCGGAAATTCTGTATCGGGTGGATACATTCCAATCATATCCTTCCTGCACAAATCACACTTGCGGCGATAAAACGTCCGCTCGTTGCGAAATCTTAGCCGACGTTTCAGGCGACACTCCGGGCACCAGGTCGGATACGGAACGTCTATCTTTTTATAGAAATCGAAATCTTCGGATTCGATCGTGAAATCCTTATGGCAGTTTTGACAAACCTTGATTTCACTACTCATGAGTTTTTACATTCCGCGTTCAGCTATTTACGCTTTACCCTCAAATAAGCGGCTCCGGAGGAAGATTCGACTGTATCGCCGAATGACCCTTCCCTTCGATAATTGCCTTTTCCTGCGCACTCCGAATAATAGTCGACTCTTCCTCTGCAATAAGTCGTCGCGCGTCATCAGCCGGAATAGAATATTTTTCTCGCGACTGAGCAAGGATTTCGGGCTTAAACGTACGATGTGGAGGATCAAGAACGGCCAGCGTTTCGGCAGAGAAAGGATCGTACGACTCTCCATCAATCGTCATTTTAATATAAAATTCCCGCATCCCAAGATTGATCATGTCTTTTACGTCGAAGATCGGAGCCATTTCTGGTTTAAGCGTCACGGCATCATCCCCTCCCACGCGAAAGATCACAATACTCCCTACGTTTCCCAAAACCGCTGCTTGAACGCGCGGCAGGAGCTGTCCCATATATTGGTGCGCAACGGTAAGTGCTAAGCCGTACTTTCTGGCCTCCGAGAGAATATTCTCGAATGTCTCAGTAACCAAGTTTTGAAACTCGTCGACATAAAGATAAAAATCGTGACGCTCGGATTCGGGCAAGGCAGCGCGAGCCATACCAGCCTGCTTGATCTTGGTAATGAACATCGAACCGAAAAAACTTGAGTTCTCTTCTCCAAGCCTCCCTTTAGAAAGATTGATCAAGATAATCTTCTTTTGCTGAATAAGCTCCTCAAGTTTTATTTTGTTCCCTTTTTGTCCGAAAATATTTCGCAGTGTTGGATCTGAAAGAAACTGTCCGAGCTTGTTTACGAGCGGAATAATCGCGTCGGTATCGAACTTTTCGGACCAATCCGCAAATTCGATCGCCCAGAAACGCTTTACCATGTCGTCTTCGATGTATTCGACGACCTTCTGGCGATAGTTCCGGTCAGTAAGCATAGAAATCATACCTCGCATGGTGGCGTGCGGGTAATCAAGGAGCGCTAAAACCGTGAATCGAAAAACGTGCTCAAGACGCGGCGTCCAGTTCGCGCCAAACTGTTTTTCCATTACTTCAATCAGGCCCTGAGTGAGCTGATGCTTAAACAATGGATCAACATTTGCAAGCGGATTGAAAGATGCCGGAAACGCGTGATCTGATGGGTCTATAACGACTACATCCCCTATCCGATTCTCGGGAATGAAATCAAGCGTCGCTTCGACAACGTCTCCGTGCGGATCAATGAGGCAAAGACCGTATCCTTGCGCAATGTCTTGGCGCATCATAAGTTCAAGCAGCTTCGTCTTTCCAACGCCGCTTTTTCCAATTATGTACATATGACGTCGCCGATCTTTCCGTTTGATGCCAAAAATGAAACGTTTCTCTTCAAGCGCCGCAACGTAATTCGTTCTTCCGATAAAAGAAACTTCGCTCGTGTCTACTTTGCCGTATATCGGCAAATCCGTCGGGGGCGGAGCATATTTGATTATCTGTATTCGATTCGCCTTTGGCATCAGATTGCTTCGATTTCCTTCAAAAATGCTTCGTAATCGCCAATTGTCTCCTTGGCATCATCTTGAGAAACAGCAAACCCTGGACTGTGGACAAGATCATTGCGAACGCGATGAGCTCGCCAAATACGCGGAAACGACTTCAGTTCATCTGAGGTAAGTCGGGCAAGTCTATCCGCGAAATGTTCTCCAGGAAGGCCG
>ERZ1292625.995-Hain-H41-01um-R1-995-length-37546-cov-437_pt1 | contig 37546 bp, 41 predicted proteins | sample MGYA00564400_ERZ1292625 | MGnify/ENA primary metagenome ERZ1292625 (study PRJEB36523, sample SAMEA6512639) | groundwater metagenome | collected 2019-01-08 | study: AquaDiva: Metagenomics assemblies of 32 groundwater samples
TCAATCTCGATCAGGCGATCATATTTCACCACGCGTTCTTTTTTCGTTGGTGCACCGGCCTTAATGTAATCGCACGAAAGGCCGACGGCGAAGTCCGATATGAACGTGTCCATGGTTTCCCCCGAACGATGCGAGGCAAAGAGTTTCCATCCTGCATTTCGCGCTGCCCGAACTGCTTCGATAGTCTCGGTCACTGTGCCGATTTGATTTGGCTTAATGATACATGCATTGGCAGCCTTCTTTTCTGCTGCCATGCTTATACGCTCTACGTTGGTCACGGTAAGATCATCCCCGACAATAGACAGAGTTCCGCCAAGCGACTTCTGAAGTGCTACAAATCCATCCCAGTCATCTTCTGCAAACCCGTCTTCAATTGAAATGATCGGGTATTTCTTCGCCGAGGCGGCGTACCATTCGAGCATCTGCTCCCTGCCTATTACCTGCTCTTTCCCGCCCGCTTTTAACACGTAACTTCCGTCTTTGTAAAAACTGCTTGCCGCAATATCGAGTGCGATTCGTATCTGTTTAGTCGTATACCCAGCTTGCGATATGGCGGACACCAACAATTCGAGAGCTTCGTCATTCCCGCTGAGCGCGGGTGCGAATCCTCCTTCATCGCCCATCGAGGTACTACTGCCCTTCTGCTCCAATAACGACTTCAATATCGACATACACTTCTCTGCTGCGACAACGCGTTCGCGCACACTCTGGAATCCAATCGGTGCAAGCATGCACTCTTGAATATCAATGCCGTAACGTGCGTGTTTGCCCCCGTTGAGGATGTTAAAGAGCGGTTGCGGTATGGAAAAAGCTTTTCTGTTGTCGAGAGCGCCGAGATACGCGTAGAGCTCTATACCATGTTCCTTAGCTTGCGCCCGTGCAAAAGCGACTGAGACCGGCAAGATGGCATTCGCTCCGAGCCGGCTCTTATTCGGTGTGCCATCAAATTCACATAAGAAGGTATCGAGATTCTGTTGGTCGAATTCTTTTCCGACGACAGCCGCTGCTACGGTTTCGTTCACATGCGTAATCGCTTCCGATACACCACGTGTCGCTCCACCACCATCACGCAGTTCATGCGCCTCATATGCTCCGACACTTGCGCCTGACGGCACCGATGCTGATCCTTTCCCTTGCAGAGTCTCGAGCTCGACTTCTACCGTCGGATTGCCACGCGAGTCAAAAATTTCCCGAGCCCTAATCCCTTGTATTGTTGCCATACAGTGTCTGTAGTTTGTTTATCACGATACCACGGAAGCAACTGCTCTGAGTCTAAGTTACGTCTTCTCGAAATCCCTGTCTCAGGACCACTTGTTAAAAACCGCCTTCTCGGCGGTTTTTAATTATCTCTTTGCCTCTTTAAAAGTAACGCGTTTGCGCAACGTCGGATCGAACTTTTGGAGTTCGATCTTGCGCTCGGTGGTCTTTCTATTCTTGCGAGTCCAGATAACATGGTTGGACTTCGTGGACTTGAGCCTAAGTAGGCGGTCTTGTGACATGCGTAAAATGTAACAGATTCGTCATTATGTCGCAAGCAAAGCAGGAACGCTCTACACTGTGGCTGATACGGAACTCGAGTGCGCCTTCCGCGACGCACGCTTTTTTACTTCAAAATGGGGCTCATCGTTCTTGATAGTGATAGTCACGGTACCGCCCTCCATCACCCCATGGTCAACCATCATCGATGCGAGAGGGGTGAGTATCTTATCCTGGATTGTGCGGCGGAGTGGACGGGCACCATATTGAGGATTATAACCCTTGTCGGCAAGCCATGAATGTACTTGGGGATCAATCGCGAGCGCAATGCGCTTTTGCGTGAGTCGTTTCATAACCTCTTCAACTTGCGTATCGACAATCTTGGCAAGTGCCTCCTTTGCGAGCACATCGAAAATAATAATGTCATCAAGACGATTAAGAAATTCGGGGCGGAAGTGCTCTTTGAGTGCACTCATAACTCTTTCTTTTGTCTCTTCGTAACGAGTTGCATCTGTAGCACCTGCGGTACCGAAGCCGATATGCGCAAGTCGGTCGATGAATTCCCCACCAATATTACTGGTCAATACGATGATCGTGTTCTTAAAGTTGACTTTACGTCCTTTGCTGTCGGTCAGATGACCAGAATCAAGCACTTGAAGAAGAATATTGAACACTTCCGGATGAGCCTTCTCGATTTCGTCGAAGAGTACCACCGCATATGGACGATGTCGAATACGTTCGGTCAGTGAGCCTGCCTCTTCATAGCCTACATAACCTGGTGGCGCACCAATAAGCTTCGCAACTGAGTGCTTCTCCATAAACTCACTCATATCCACGCGTACAAGAGCATCAGTATCATTAAACATGAACTCCGCGAGCTTTTTTGAAAGCTCAGTCTTCCCCACGCCAGTGGGACCGAGGAAGAGGAACGAGCCTATCGGGCGATTAGGATCACTAATGCCTACCCGTGAGCGTTTTACAGCATCAGTGACCTTCTTCACGGCGATATCTTGGCCGATAACACTCCGCTTGAGAGCTTCTTCCATGCGCGAAAGTTTTGTGACCTCTTCTTCGAGCATGCGTGCAACCGGAATACCGGTCCAACGAGCGACGACGCCTGCAATATCTTGTTCCGTCACTTCCTCATTCAATACACGTCGCGACTTCTGCAACGTCTTTAGACGCTTCAATTTCGTCTCAAGATCTTTCTGAATATGCGGAATACGCCCGTACCGAATTTCCGCGACCGTGCCAAGATCGGCCGCAGCCTCGGCATTGTCCGCCTGTATCTTCAACGCTTCAAGTTCAGTCTTGGCAGCACGAATACCGACCAACACCTCTTTCTCGTTCTTCCACTTGAGTTCAAGCTCACTGGTTTTCTCTTTCAAATCAGCAACTTCTTTGTCGATGACCTTAATGCGCTCTTTAATTTCTTTGGCGTGTTCACCTTCCAAATCTTTTTGGAGCGCCTGACGCTCGATCTCAAGGCGACGAATCTTACGATCGGTTTCTTCCAAGAGCGGAGGCTTATTTTCAAGCGCGATGCGGAGCCCCGATGCAGCTTCATCGATAAGATCAATGGCCTTGTCAGGTAGGAAGCGGTCGCTGATATAACGCGACGAGAGTTCGACCGCTGCGACGACGGCTCCATCGGTAATACGGACGCCGTGGAAAAGTTCGTACTTGTCTCGCAGCCCGCGCAAGATAGCGATACCATCCTCAACCGAAGGTTCTTGTACGAACACCGACTGGAAACGCCGCGTAAGCGCAGCATCTTTCTCGATATATTTCTGATATTCCTTCAGCGTGGTCGCCCCAACAACACGGATCTCACCGCGCGAGAGCGCAGGCTTTAGCATGTTTGACGCATCCAAAGATCCCTCGGCACCACCCGCACCCACGAGCATATGAAGCTCATCGACAAAGAGAATGACCTTCCCTTCGGCACGCTCAACTTCTTTCATCACATTCTTCATGCGCTCTTCGAACTCCCCACGGTATTTGGTGCCAGCAATCATGAGTCCGAGATCGAGTGAGAGAAGCTCTTTGCCTTTGAGCGATTCGGGAACATCGCCCGATGCCATGCGTGCGGCAAGCCCTTCCGCAATCGCAGTCTTCCCTACTCCTGCTTCACCTATAAGAACCGGGTTATTCTTCGTGCGACGTGCAAGAATCTGAATAACTCGATTGATTTCAGTATCGCGACCTATAACTGGATCAAGTTTATTTTCAGCAGCGAGCTTATTAAGATTGCGCGCATACTTCGTGAGTGCGCGAAAACGTTTCGGCTCTGTGACCTGTCCGTCTTTCGAATTTTTAAGCTCTTTGAGGACTGCTATTGCGGCGTTCTGGGTTATCGAGAAGCGTGTGAAGATATCAGCAGCCCCACCCGGATGTTCAATGACGGCAAGAAAGAGATGCTCGGTACCAACAAACGTATCGTTCATTCGCGCAGCAATCTTTCCTGACGTTTCGAGCGCCTGGGCAAGATCCGGTGTGAGGTAGATCTGGTATGTGGGTGAAAGAACAGAAGCATTCTCAGGCGTCTCAAGGTGCTCAAGTATGGTATCCGCCAGCAGGTTGGTATCGACTTCCATCCGATCAAGCATCGAGAAAACGAGTGACTCCTCTTGTAGCACGAGCGCCCCGAGCAAGTGGAGCGGCGAAACATGATTCTGTCCGCGCTCTATCGCGAGCTCGTGCGCACGACGAACGGCTTCTTTTGCTTTGGTAGTAAAATTATTAAAAGGAGGCATAGGTAGAGATTATTACTTCACTACAGCGGTCGAGGTTGCAGTCGTTGAGGTGGCGGCGAGGAGCATGGCTATTCTGTCTGAAGGAATGAGCAGCCCCGAGGTTATCCCTGCACTGATTCCGATGAGATTCCCCGATAAATCAACGGTAGCACTTCCTGCACCGGTATCCGGCAATGTGGTATGAACACCTTTCGTGCTCACGCGAGCCACGATGCCGGTAGTCGCGGAACCGTCGGTGCTGATAGCGAGAGCGGTCTGACCAAGCTTCAGATTATTCAAGGTCACCAGAATCGGTGAGGATATTTTTGGCAACACTGCGCTATCGGCGAAACCATAGATGGCGATGCCGCCGCCTTCATGGGCAAGAGAAGCCGGAATATACGAACCGTCCGAAAATTCGATGAGTACTTCTCTGGGCAAGATGTCTTGTGCTGCGGTCGCGATGGCACGCGATTTAGAAAGATACGTGCCGATAGAAACGGCCGGGGTCGATGTACCGGTCTGCGCAGCATAGATCGCGACCTCGCGAGACGCGCTTATGCCAAGAGCCGCCGTAACAAGATCCTGATTCGAGGGTGCCGGCGCGAGAGCGACGCTGGCAGGTGCTACCTGCTGTGTAACCCTCTCAATAGTGTGCTCAACAACACGATTCACCGTTTGCGTCACAATAGGTGGCGCTTTATCAAGCAACGAGACCGTCAAAATACCGGTCGCGACTGCCGTCACGAAATTCACAAGAATCGTGAGCAATATGAGTTGAGATTTTGAGAGTTCCTCAATATTCATACAGATATAATGCTACCCATGACTACTATTGTCAATAAATGCAACTGCCCGTGCAAGCGCCCTAGCAAAGCGGGTTAATTCGCTCGAACGAACGTCCGGACCCCACGAGATTCGGAGTGTCGCGCGAGCGCGTTCGGGGTCACCCGTGAGAGCCAGAACTGCACGCGATCCCTCTTTAGAGTCTGTTTCGCATGCACTTCTCGATGAGATGGCGAAACCCGCTTCGTCAAGGAGCGCGACGAGGTAGTCGGTGTCACGACCCGGGAACGATAGGTTGAGAATCTGTGGCGCCTGAAAACGACCTTCCTGTATATAAACATTCTGAACACTATTATTGATGGCTTCGATAAGAAGAGTTCGCTCTCGCTCCGCCGAAGCCCGAAACGCTTCACGACCATGAACAACAATTGAGAGCGTGTGCGCGAAATTCCGCGCAAGTTTAGGCGCTTCACTTCCGGAACGCAACCCACGCTCCTGACCGCCTCCTGCATAGAGCGGAGCAATCGGAATTGTCTGATGTGCAATCAGAACGCCGATACCGCGCGTCTCGCCAACTTTCGAAGCATCGAGGGTGAGTAAATCTGCGCCGAAGTGCGCGCGCGACATCTTCTCGGTCAAAGAGGCCTGACTAGCATCGACATGGAGCAGCGCCCGTTCACCCATGTAGGACGTACTACGTCCTACATGGGTCTGGAGAAGATGTGCCACTTCGCGCGTATTCCACACCACACCTGTTTCGCCACAAACAGCATCCATTGAGATCAGCGTTGTTTCGCTCCGTAACATTTTCGTTAATGCTTCGATATCAACGCGACAATCCTTAATCGGAAGAGGCTCAACTACATTTCCCTCCGTCATCAATAATTTTGCATTCTCCACGATTGACGCGTGCGAGCTTGGCAAATATAAAATATGCATATCTTTCCCGCCGTTCGCCTTACGTGCTCTTGTATGCCCAAGGATTGCGAGAGCGTTACTCTCCGTCGCACCACTCGTAAAAATGACATCGTCCGACTGCACTTCGGTAAGCCGCGCGATAGTTGCCCGGGCGTCTTCAAGCATTTTCTTCGCGAGCCTTCCCTCTTCATGGGGCGACGAAGGGTTACCACTTACGCCCGAGGCATAATCTAAATAGCTTCTATGATTCCAAAACATGATTCAATTCTACACGATGTTGCATGCTAGTAGATGCCGCGTCTCATTCTGTAGAGAATACATTGCATCATAAGCATAAAGAAAATGTTGCAATTAAGTCATTTTTGTGATGAAATAGAGCCATTATGGCGCGGATCCAAAGACCGCCCGTCATCGCGGTGATGGGCCACATAGACCATGGAAAGTCTTCGCTTCTGGATTACATCCGAAAGGCGAATATTGTTGCGGGTGAGGCGGGTGGCATCACTCAGCACGTTGCTGCATACATCGCGCTCCACAATGAGCGTCCAGTCACTTTCCTTGATACTCCCGGGCACGAAGCATTCAAAGCACTGCGTACTCGAGGTGCAGCAGCAGCAGATATCGCAATTCTCGTCGTCGCGGCAGATGAGGGAGTGATGCCACAAACCCTTGACGCACTTACCGCAATTGCCGAAGCAGGTATTCCGTATATCATCGCCATTACGAAAATCGATAAGAATAACGCGGATATCGGTCACACGAAAAACTCTCTCATCGAGCATGGCATATTCATCGAAGGCATGGGCGGTGACATTGCTTTCGCACTCGTCTCCTCCAAGACAGGCGAGGGGATACCGGAACTTCTTGACCTCGTCCTTCTCTCAGCAGATCTTGCTGATATCACAGCCGACCCTCTCGAAAGCGCGACCGGATTCATACTCGAATCCACGCAAGATCCGAAACGCGGAGCATCAGCGACACTCATCCTGAAGGACGGCACGCTCACGCTCGATGGGTTCGTCGTCGCAGGCGATGCATACGCCCCTATTCGTTTCATCGAAAACTTCCTTGGCAAACGTGTCGACCAAGCGGGACCCTCTGAACCCGTACGAATTTCTGGGTTCTCTAAATTACCTACCGCCGGATCTCTATTTAGCGTTGTAAAAAATAAAAAAGAAGCGGAAGCACTCGCGAATGAACACGCCAAAATAAGTACCCCAACGCCTGAGCGTAGCGCCGCAGTTGCGGGCATCACCGAACTTCCTCTTATCATAAAGGCTGATGTCGCTGGATCGGTTGATGCCATAGCACACGAACTTAAGAAAATCACCCATGAGCGCGCAACAATTCGAGTTGTCTCTTCGGGCGTCGGTAGTGTCTCGGAAACCGACGTCAAGACAGCTCATGCTGCCGGAGCAGTCATCATCGCATTCAACGTCTCAACTGATGCTATCGCTAATGATCTGGCGCAACGGGACTCACTCAGCATCCTCTCATTCTCGATTATTTATGAACTTTCAGCGAAGATTGCAGAACTCCTTGTTGCGCGAGTGCCGGTCGTCGCTTCTGAGAAAGAGCTCGGGCGCGCTATGGTATTGAAAACTTTCTCTTCGGGTGCAAAGAAGCAAGTTCTCGGCGCACGCTACGTGTCGGGAATTCTCTCGGTCGGAAATCGCCTAAAGATACTGAGAAAAGATGTTGAAATCGCGCGCGGTAATATTGCAAACCTTCAGCAAGCACGCGCTGACGTCAAAGAGATTAAGACTGAGGGTGATTTCGGTACTGAAATCGAAGCACGCGAAAATGCAGCGTATGGCGATGAACTTGTTGCTTTCGTTATCGCCGATATATGAAACCCGACACGCGAGTACGTACTCCTCGCAAGCAGACTACCCGTGCTGCCGAGATAGTCGCACGCGAAGCTGCCTTATTCATTGGTCGTGAAGCCGGAAGAGAATCCCTCATCACCGTCATTCGCGCACAAAGCGTCGCGCACGGTGACCGTATCTTAGTTTTCATCAGCGTTTTCCCTGTCGAGAAAGCGCGCGCAGCCCTCGCATTCCTTGAACGACAGCGCGAGGCGTTCTCGGACCACTTAAAAACTCATGCGCGACTCCGTCTTCCCCGTATCGATTTCCTTCTTGATAACGGCGAACAGCTAGGCGAACCTCTCAAAAGTTAGTATTATCTAAGAACGGCCCGGTGGTGAAGTGGTAACACGACAGTCTGCAAAACTGTTATGCGCGGGTTCAATTCCCGCCCGGGCCTCTGAAGTCCTCGAAAGAAGCCCGGATGGATTGCGCCTGCGCGCAATCCATCGGGAATTGAAAGCCGCAGACATATTCGAGCAGCAGCGAGAATGCCGAGGGCGGGGTCGAGGAAATTCTTGAGCGATAACGAGAGAAGTATCCGTGACCAATTCCGCCCGGGCCTCATTCGCGAAAAGTTGTATGATAGGAAAATGCCGAGGTGGCGGAATTGGTAGACGCACAGGACTTAAAATCCTGAGAAAGCCTAAAAACCTTCATGTGGGTTCGATTCCCACCCTCGGCACCATAGATGATCATGATGGAGAAAAAGCGACGATTGCGCATAGGGATTTTTGATTCTGGACTCGGGGGATTGGATATCCTCCGCTTTATCGTACGCACGCTGCCGCAGTATGACTATATGTATCTCGGCGACACCGCTCGCGCGCCATACGGACATCGATCGCAGGAAACAATACATATGTATACAAAACAGGCGGTGCGATTTCTTTTTCGGAATGAATGTGCTCTCGTAATTATTGCGTGCAATACCGCCTCAAGTGAAGCGCTCCGCAAAATACAGCAGACGTATTTGAAGGGACCTAACCCAGAAAAAAAAATACTTGGCGTACTTATCCCTGCAGCAGAAGAAGCGACACGGAAAACCACAAATCAAAGAATAGGTGTCATCGCGACAACAGCTACCGTTGCATCCGAAGCGTTCGTCCGAGAATTGAAGAAACTTGATCCTGATGTAAAAGTATTCCAAAAAGCATGCCCAGCTCTTGTCCCACTCGTAGAAGCGGGAAAGCAGAACACGGAAGAAATGCGAGTTGCACTTAAGAAATATCTACGGCCGTTTACGGGCAGAAATATAGATACACTCATTCTTGGCTGCACACACTACGGAATTTTAGAAAAAGACATTCGCAAAATCATTGGTCCAAACATCACGATTATATCCGAGGCAACAATAGTCCCGGGGAAATTAAAAAGATACTTACAGAAGCACAGCGACCTCGAGGAAACTCTCAGTAAGCAGTCGAGAACCCACTTTTATTCAACTGGCCATATTGATAATTTCAAACTTTTGGGAAATAAGCTTTTCAGAATAACAATGCAGGTTGAAAAGGCAACTCTTCGTTGATCTAAGGGCCCACGAGTTACTAAGCATTTTGCTCCAAGCATTCGCAAAACGCTAAGTACTCTCGAACCAGGCCCGCCATCTTCACGGGCTCAGACATGTGCGCCTACCTGGATTCGAACCAGGGACCGTCTCCTTAAGAGGGAGCTGCTCTACCAACTGAGCTATAGGCGCGAAGTGAGGAAACAAGAATGCGTCTCGGATTCTTGTTCTCCGAGCGAGCGTCTATATCGAATCCGAGAAGATATAGGCGCAATGAAGAAAATATAGCAGAATATAGTATGCTTTGGAAGACGCTGGGGTGGCGAAATTGGTAGACGCACGAGCCTTAGGAGCTCGCGGGGTAACCCATGGAGGTTCGAGTCCTCTCTCCAGCACCGACTTGACTTTTCTATAGTTTTCTGTATCATCCACCTCAGAAAACGGCCCATTTTGTCACCCATATTAGAAAGGAGATTCGCAATGTCAACCATAGGGAAAATACTACTCTCCCCTCTCTATTTCTTCATGCAGTGGCTTGCAGAGGAGGACATCCTTTTCACGACATGCACGGAAGGAACGATAAAAATCGTCGTGAAGAGCGGTTCCTTCGACCACCCCATTATGAGCTTCGCCGGGTATCATCTCAATGATCCGAGAGCGGCAAACTACTACAAGAAGGAATTTAAGGGTGTTGAAAGAACAGTGCTACTTCCCGACTGGCAAGTCCTCTATCATGGAGTAGGAAACAAGCGGGGATTTGAGAATACGGGCGACGATTATTACGATGATCGTTATCAACTTCTTAAGAATCTTGGACTCTACTGGGTCGGGTGGCCATGGTCACATAGTGTCTATGTCTACGCGTTTGAGTGGAACGAAACAGTTACCCAGAAAGATACGGGGGAAGAAAAAATACTCCCTCGTGCCGAACCGGCTGACTTCGTATATGTGAAGGATTTCGTCTACGCCATCAAAACATCTGGAGCAGAGACAAGAGATCGTCTTCCGGTCGATATACTCATGTTGGTGACCGTTGCGGTACGTAACCCTTATCGTGCATTATTCTCCGGCGAAGACTGGTTACAGCGTGTCACTGCCGAGATTAATCGGTACGTCCGTACTTTCGTCGGTAGTCATTACTACCAGAACCTTATTTCTCCCGAACAAAGTAGCGCAACCGAAGACGACGAGAATAAAGAAACGGACGCCGATAAAATAAAGAAATACTGGAAGCAGTTCTCAAATCCAATCATTACCCTAAACGAGCTGCTGCCGGATGATGATAAAGACACAAGCCCGCGCGGTCTAAAGGATCGATACGGTATAGAGATACGCGGTGTCGCCCTGCAAACCATGGATCTCTCCGGATCACCTGAAGCAAAAAAGAAGCACCAAGAAGCAACGCTGAAGAGATACGTAGCCCAGCAGGAAGCCGAAGCAATCAAACTTACTGCCGAGGCAAACGGAGAGGCTATCAGAATAAAAGGTGCGAAGGAAGCTGAGGCACTTACTGCACGACTTGAAGTTATAAAAAAGTATGAGGAGGCGGGGATGACACTTGCTGGATATGATGCTATCCGTGAATCCTCGCAGGGTTCCGGTAATACAATCATATGGGCAACCAATCCTCTCGCTCCGCTGACTGATATGTTGAAACCTAAAACGAAAGTTGAGGGGAAATCATGAACATGTTTTTGTGGATTGTCGCAGGGATCGGAGCTGGAATTGTTATCTTCCTGGTAGGCGGTTTGCTCCTGTTGATTAACTTTCGACGCAATACTCCTCACTCGGATAAAAAGGCCGGGGAGCGCGCACGAATTGCAAAGAGAGTAAAAGATATCAATCACCCCTCTACAGATGAGGCCAAAGAAAGTAGCGATGGAAAAAAACTTGAATGGCTAAAAGAAAAATTTGATCTGCGCAAAGAAATGTTCTGGACCGTACTAATCATCCTCGCCGGAGTAGCAGCACTCATCTATCGGGGATTCGATACAGAGCTCGACTTAACTGACGCGGGAAAATTGAGCCGAGAATATTGGCTTCAAATCCTCATCGTCTATGGTATCGGCGCCAGTCTTATCTGGCTCCATGCAAAAGAAAGCGAAGGGAAGACACTTCAAAAAGCGCTGGCGGGAGGAGTAATCACACTCCTCGTCGTTCTCCCATGGTACGAATGGATGCAAAGCCGATCTGTTACGACACAGCACGCTAGCGTGTACTCGGATATTCCACTTGCGAGCGCGCCACAATCATCGTGGCCACAGCTGATCATAGCGGCAGGTGGAGAATCTGAACTCATTCCCGTGCCACCTCAAATGCGCCCGGTGCTGTTCGGAGAAGATTTCCGTGTTCATTGCGTATATCGAGATGGTCGCGAAATAGATTTTGGGAAAGGAGAGGATCCGTGCCCAAGCGGCGATATGCCATTCGTTTACGCAACGAACGAGGCCATGGGGACGAATATAGTCCTCTATGCCTATGCGCCGATGTGAAGTTCTTTGTTCTTTAACCAAAAAGGCCGCACGACCATGTCGTGCGGCCTTTTTTTTATTACGTCCCTTTTATCGTGCCACGAATATTTGGAAGATTGAACGTGCCGAGCGCAAGATTGATAAGACCATACGCCCCAAAGATAATTACAAGCCCGATAAGACCCCACATAATAGTCTGCTTCCCTTCGGTGCGTTCAGTTTCATCACCCGCACCTTTGACGAACTTAAACACGCCCCAGAGAAACACAACGAATGCGCCGGCCGAAAGAAGCAGAATTATCGGATTGACAATCTCTGTGATGACCTTCGCAAGAAACGCGCTTAAAACAGACATCTGTTATCTAATACCAGTTGCCCCCGGAAGGGTCGTTTGAGATGAGTTGCCGAAACTGACTGAGCCCGTAAGAATATTCACGAGACCCCACACTGAGACCATGACAAAGAACCCGATGAGACCCCAAAGCATGAGATTCTTCCCTTTCTCTTTTACCTCCTCTGAATTAGCGCCGAGAATAAAGGTACTAAATGCGCCCCAGACGAACACGATGAACGCAACGGCGAAAAGAACTGGGACCACGACGTTGTTGATTGTATTGATGATGAAACTACCGACGTCTGAAATGTTGCTGATGGGAGCGGCCGAAGAAATTAGTGGTATGGCAAGCGCAGCGATAATTCCTGAAGTGAGTGCAAAAGCTTTTTTCATAATGTAGATAAGCGATTAATAGGTTAATTGTAACGCTCTAAGAGGCAGAGTCAACTGCGCTTGCCCGCCTCATGTGGATAGAAATACGACATGGTCCGTTGCAAATTACTTACCATTAGATTGTCGGTGAAGGTGGAGCACCGGTACCTGGGAAGAGGCCGAGGGTTATACCGACAACGGCTACCAGTCCCCAGACAGACACGATGACGACGAAACCAATGATACCCCAGAGGACAAATTGTTTCCCTTTCTCACGCTCGCTTTCATTTTCCGCACCGAGGATGAAGTACCTGTAGACTCCCCAGAGAAATGTAATGAGCGCTAGGGCAATTAAGGTTGGGATGAGAAGAAAATTGATGATATACGTGATGCTGTTGGCATATTGTCGTAGCGCGGTTAAATCCATATATTTTATATTATGTAGTAATTTAAAATTATCTTGGCGGTAGAGGTGGTGCTCCCATAAACGGCGAATACGATGATGGACCGCGCGGGGCGAATGAGGCGAGACCGAACGTATTCACCACAACATTTACGAGTCCCCATACCGACACCATGACCGCAAACGCGATAAGACCCCATAGGATAATTTTATGACCATTCTTGATTGCTTCCTCGTCGCCCGCAGAGAAAATATAGGCCTTAGCAATGCCATACAGAAACACAATGAACGCAACCGCGAAGAGGAGCGGTACCAACACAGTATTAATAATGTAGAGAACTTTAGCCGCGACGCCCCCAATACCATACATCCCGCCGCCGATACCAAACATAGCGCCAGGCACAACAGAAACTCCGCCGGAGAAAAATTGAGATGATTGTGAACTAACTCCTGGTATCGTCTGGGTGAACGTTTGCTGCGTTTGTTGCGCGTATGAGAGAGTGGGTACAAGAAGAAGGGCGAACACCAGAGCGATGCGGATGGTTGATCTCATATACAGGAAGTATTGCATATTATTTTGCAGTAGGTGCGATGCCGAGCGTGGACAACAATATATTCACTAATCCCCAGACCGAGAAAAGTATCACCATCCCCAGAATACCCCAGAAAATGAACTGGCGGCCCTCCTCCCTCTTCCCTTCATCATCACCATGAAGAAAGAAAAAATTCACGACGCCCCAGATGAACGTGGCAAAAGCGAGCGCCATAATAACAGGTACAATAATAGTATTGAGAACTCCAATGATGCCATTCGAGCCACTGCCGACAAAATCCTTGAAAGTCATATTAATTGCCAGTAGAAAGCGCCTGAACAGTTGACTGAATTCCCACCGAAATCGCTTTAGCGCCAAGAAGAATTAAAGCGCCAATAACAGTCCAAAGAAGAGCATTCCGTGCCTCGGAGATCTTCCCTGGCTCGCCTTGCGCAATGACGAAGAGATACCCAACGTATACGAGCATCAAGATAACTGCGATGGCGCCAATCTGCACAATGAAGTCAAGGATTTTATTGAGGAATTCCATTAGACAAGTTCCGTTTGGCGTACAGTTGCCCGAATTGAGAGGATTAATAAGAGTTACGTTGCTACCAGTATTTCCTCCCGGTTGAATCAGTGTACCACCGGTATTTCCGCTCGGGGATAATAAGGTGCCACTTTGAGCATTTACAAAGAACGGGACACTGAAGGATGCTACGAAAATTAAAGTTAGGGTGGCAAAGAAGCGCATAATTATTGTTGGAGAAGCGAGCTCAATGAGCGCTCAGTATCGGTAAGCGCAGTATCAATCATTGAACGACCACTTATCACATTCCCAATCATACCCGAGAAAATGTGGTCGGTATCGGCCGATGATGGGGACAGCCATCCTCTGCTATAGAGCGCTTCGGGGTACGAAACCGAAGCTACAGGATCATCGGAAGGCGCCTTTGCGAGCTCATTTAATGTTGCCGGCGCGAGACCTGTCGCTGCCGCTGCAGTAGCTTGTTCGGCCGAGCCAGCAAGGAGAATAGCAGTTTGATATGCGCCCGCCGAGTTCTTCGCTCCGTGCGGGATCATGAACGCATATAAGAGGCCGTAGACACTCTTTTGGCTTGTGACTGCGCTCTGTGGCACTGGTGTCACGTTGAAATTGAGATTTGGATTTGCCGATTGCAGATACCGCGCTTCTGAAACGTACCCGAGATACAGCGCAAGGTCGCCAGAAAGAAACATCTGAGTGGAATTTGGCAACGAGCTATTCCAGGTATAGGAAATCTTCGAAGGATCAGCAAATTGTGTATAGAAGCCAAGTACTGCCGAACCGTGTGGTGAGTTACTTGTTGAACCTTGACCGAGATCGGCCGAGAGAACGCCGTTCGTCGAATATGAAGATATCGGAATGTTCTGTTGCAGAAATATGGTGGAGAGTATCCCACGTGCATTACGGACATTGTCATACGTGCCGAGTGCAATAAGACTTCGTGTTACCTGCCTCGCTGGAGTAAGAACCGCGACACTTGGCACAAGACCGGTCAATCCCTCCCATGTCGCAGGTGGTCGCGCGATACCACTATTGGAAAGAGTAGAACGATTTGAGAAAAGTACGAGAGGGTCAACAAGAAACGGTACGCCGTAGTAACCAGTCCCGCCTGGTGCTGTAAAAATTCTTCCCTCATCCAGGAACGTACTCGTAAAGGAGTTCACCGGAAGCACCGAAAGCGGTATCGGCGTGATAAATTTCGTGAGCACGAAGAGCTCCTCCTGTGAGGCAAGGATGAGGTCAGGCGCAGCGCCCGTCGCTATTGCTATAGCAACATCGGAAGCTAAGGTCGCCGGATTTTTCTGCACATACGAAACCGTCTTGAGAGCCTCATTATCCTTTGCTGCGGCAGTGAGCGTATCTTGCATCCCCGTCTTCGGTAGGGTGCCCCATATGACGACAGTACCAATTGAATCCGCAGGACCTTTACTCGAATATGTCGCAAATACAAAAAGGCCGACGAGGGCACTGAAGCCGAATACCCCGAGAACAATGGTTTTGAAGAGAGATAATTTTTTCATGGTGAGTTAAAGACAATTCCGTAATGATGCGGCCCTGCGCGAAATGACTTCACTTTATGGAAACCGCCACTAATAAAAAAGTTCTCGGCATCGTGTTCGGATATGACTTTACCCAGCATTGGTCCCATACCACCATAGCTACCCGCCCAATCAACGATCATGAGTTTCCCGTCTGGCTTTAAAACGCGCTTTATCTCCTCAAGAAGTCCGAGACGATTCTCGACTTGAAAGAGCGTATTGGCAAGAATAACGGCATCAAGTGACGCATCGCGCAAATGCGTACCACCAGCCTTCTCAATGTCTCCCCAGATGGTATCGATGGTGCCCTGATGATGAATCTTGGTATTGAGCTTCAGATGTTTAAGCACTTCCTCTTGCACATCAATCGCATACACTCTACCGTTATGCCCCACCACGGCAGCTGCCGCTCGCGAATAATGGCCAGAGCCAGCGCCAAAGTCACCGACCTTCATACCTTCCTGTAAACCCAACTGCAACACATTTTCATGTGGGATGCTAAATGAAACACTCATATCTAATAACCTACCATGTGCGACCCGCAACGGGCTGCACAATCAACATGTCGAATGTTGTACTGTATAATCTATCCATGTTAAACGGATTTCGTTACGCATTTAGAGGCCTCACAGTGGCATGGATGAAAGGGAAGCATTTCAAAATAGAAGTACTCTCTGCACTTATCGTTCTCGTAGGTGGATTATTTCTTCAGCTTTCTACGATGGATTTCATGGTACTAATTTTGGTTATTAGTTCTGTTCTCGCTACCGAAACATTTAACACAGCGTTGGAGGAACTGTGTGATAAATTCGAACCGTCACATGACCCGCATATTGCAAAGATTAAGGATTTGTCCGCAGCAGCAGTCCTTGTAACTTCCCTGGGAGCAGCTGGTGTCGGAATCATTATCTTTGCTCCTCATATATGGTAAATCGTGAATCCCGGACTCCTTCGGCGCTATGGGCATCCGTTTGGATTGTGTTATTTCTACTTTTTGCTTTTCTAACGGCAGCAGTAGCAATGCCCTACAACTTAGTTGTTACTGCTGATCAGTGGTTCGAAAATCTGCTTTTGAGTGTTCGCACTCCCCTACTCATACACATATTTGACGGAATAACGTTCCTTGGAAATACGCTTTTTGTCGTAGGAATAGCAGGGGTGGTGGGAGCATTTTTACTATATTCAAAAGTCTACAAAGCATACGCGATAGGGCTCGCAGGTACCCTTATCATGGCAGCTACTACAGGTTACGCGATGAAAATAATGGTGGCGCGTGCGCGTCCAAGTGGACTTATCCCATCCATGATTGAGACTTCGTTCTCATTCCCCAGCGGACATGCTACGGCAGCGATGGCTCTCTACGGTTTTATGGCATATCTCCTGTGCACGCTATTTCCCGCAAAAAAACCACTGATACTTTCTGCGGCCATACTAATTGTAGGAGGTATCGGATTTAGTCGGTTGTACTTGGGAGTGCATTTCCCGAGCGACATAATCGCTGGCTACCTTCTCGGCAGCCTTTGTCTTCTTATAGGAATTCAGATTGTAAACAGATTACGAGACAAGGAGGCAGCCGCTCCACAAGAAGCACTCTTACACTAAAGTGTTAGCATACTCTTACGTCTTATGAACGTCATCGTATATACGAAAACTAGATGTCCGTGGACACCCGACGTTACCGCGTATTTAAAATCCCGCGGTATCCCTTTTGAAGAAAGAGATGTAATTAAAAATCCAGAATACCGAAAGGAGATAGAAGAGAAAAGCGGCCAAAGTAAGAGTCCCACTCTTGATATCGACGGAGTTATTGTTCCTGACGCCGGTGTGGAAGAAGTGGCGGCGGCTCTGGCTAATTTGACAGATGCTCGTAAGTAACATATTGTATATTTTGGATAGAAACTGACTTGGTGTTCGGTAGTTATAAAGAGGAAGTCTCTGTCTGTAACACCCAAAAAGAAAGGAGTACCCTGTGTTCAGGAAACATTGCGAATGTGGGGGTAAAATATTGTTTGCGAGTACAAAAAAGAGGAAGCTTAGTTCCTCAGATGGTAAACATAATCTTTGTGGTAGATGCTACCGGGCGCACGGAAATTCCATTCGAAGACATTAAGTAACTAGAGTAGCAATACTTCTAACCAATGAGCTCGCTCCCCTCCGGGAGTGAGCTCATTTTTTTATACCGACCGTATGCAATCTACTAGTGAGACAGTGTGAGCTTATAATCACGAGGGAAGAAATGCTGAGCCATTTTGAATATGCCATACGCCATGAACGGAGCCGCGAATACATCAATTGAATAGTGAATATGCGCAAACAGGACCGCAACAGCAAAAATGAACGACAATGACAGGAGTACCACACGAATGGGAAAATCCTTCCAAAAGATCAAGGCTATAAGAAATGGCATCCCTGTATGCCCTGAAAAGAAGAACCCTGTCTGAAGATTGAGGTAGAAATAAATACCATCAAAGAATCCGAGACTTGGGCCCACCGCATCAGGATAAATACCCACGTGCGTGAGCGAAATGAAAACCGCTCGGACCGCGATGAAGAGCGCTAACGTCTTGAGTGTAAAGAGGAGATATCGCGGTCTCCGGAAAATAATAAACAGTGTGACGAAAACGAGACTGAACAACGCACCCTCAATGATGAGAAAATTCAAATTGATAACCGGAATATTATCAAGAAGAATGTCCCCTACGTGTGTCGAGGTCGGCCGTAATGAATACTCGATTTCATAAGCATTCGCGAAGTGCTCAAGAATATAGGAGACACCGAGAAGGGAGAGCGCTGTGACAAATGAATATATTTGTTCAACCTTGAACAAATCACGAAAAGAAAATGGATCTTGTAATTGTGTATTCATGTGAGCAGCCAATATGAGAAAGTGTATCAGACGATGGGGTTATACCCGAGACATATTGACAGCAAACCACAGGTCTGCTATGTTGTACACATCAACCAGAGCTGGATCCAGAGAAGTGGGATCGAGCTTCTATCTTCGGCTACTGATTTGATATCTTAGACACATAATCTATCTCTACAGTATGCAAGAAGGAATAGTCATCAAGAAGAACGAGAAAGGCTTCGGCTTCATCAAACGCGATGGCCAGGCAAAGGATCTTTTCTTCCATTCCAACGAGCTCAAGAACATTTCGTTCGATGAGCTCCAGGAAGGAGACAAGGTCTCGTTTGAGGTCGGCGACAGCCCAAAAGGCCCAAACGCCCTCAACGTCAGCAAGATTTAAGCAATTAAATCGAGCAAAAAACGTCCCGCTTTTTAGCGGGACGTTTTTTGCTATTACATGCACGTAATGGTTTTAATGTAGCTTTACACAACGACAACCGTACGGCTTTATGTGTTCATTAAAATACTCTTCTCCGTAATCGTAGACGAATTCCTCTCCTACTTTTATATTCTTGGTCGCATCTACATAGATGCGACCTCGCTCTATCTCCGGTTCACAATTAGGGCGGCAAGAATGATTGATATATCGTGCCGTATTTGCTCGTGCTACTCCATCGATCGTTCTGCGATTATTGACTTCGAAAAGATATTTGCTACGACTTGTATACGCTTCAGCATTTGATATCGTCCGGCCGACGTATTCGATGATGCGTTCCCCTTTTTTGAATGAACGCATAGCAAAAAGTCCGAGCCCAGCGCTCGACCTCCCTACCCGAAGTCCTTCGGGATAATTAGATTTCTTTGCATTCATAACGTTATACTTGTATATCATGCCTTTCGATTTCATACCAAATGAGGGAAGGGACCTCGACACCGTCGCGGGAGGCGTCCGATATCTGCGCCTCCCGGTGAAGACACGGCTCATCGAACAGGGAGATGATCTCTTCAAACTTATTGCAGAGTACGCTGCGCCACACCTGGTGCTAGGCGATCTTCTTTTCATAAGCGAGAAGGTGGTATGTGTTACACAAGGACGCATGGTACTTATCAAGGACGTAACGACATCCGAGCTCGCACGATTCCTCTCAACCAAGGTTCGCAATCACGTAGGGACTCCAGAGTTCCGTGGACTTGGACACGGTACTGCGCCAGCGATGCAGCTACTCATCGAGGAAGCCGGCCACCCGCGCGTCCTCTTTGCCGCAGCGGTAGCAGCACTTACACGCCCGCTCGGAATTAAGGGCGCATTCTATTATCTGGTCGGCAAACAGGCAAAATCCATCGACTGTCCCATGTCCTGGACACTTGAACCGTATACGCAATACGCGAAGAAGGCGCCGCTCCGACCAAACGAAGTAGCCCGTAAAATCCGCGACACGTTCGGTGCCGAAACCGTCATCGTTGACGCCAATTACCGAGGCGCCTTCTCGCTCGGGAAATCGACTTCGAGCATTTCTGAAAAATTTATTCAGAAACTCCTACACGACAATCCAGCTGGCCAAGATAGCGAAATGACCCCTTTTTTTATTATCCGCAGAGCATCCATCACCTAAGTTCGTGGATCGGATTCTAACCACTCGATAAGTTTGCCGGCTTTGATTTCCATCGCATCTGCTTTGCGTACGTAACGCCAGTTCCCTTTTGGTACAAGTTGATAGTGCGGCAAAACACTGAGTGCGTCGGCGACATTCCATAACTCTTTTTCTGCCGTAATCCACTCAGTTCCGAAACGCCGCAAATCAAGAGGTTTTGAATAGCATTCGAGCGTCTTCTCCCCGGTCGCATTGAAAAACCATTCATGGAAATAGGACAGAGCGAGCTCGCGAGGCGTCCGATAAATTGGGTCGCGGAACCGGATCGTGGAGTGATTCGTCTTGCTGATAGCTCCCCAGTAACCCCCACGTTTGTAGAGCGCGACCACGTGGTCCACATCTCCTTTCCCCAACTTAGCTGAAATATTCATGATCAGAGGCGGCTCCCCATGTATCCAGAGTGCGACAGCGGTAAGCATCGCGCCTTCGATGCAATGTGCCTTCTTCTCGTGCAATACACGCCTCGGGGACATATGCGTATCTCCCTTCTTTTCCCAATTCATCGGGAGAGAGTCGAGAAAGTCCTGAATCTTGATTGGGGTGGTAAGGCGCGCAAGCACTTTATATTCGTCTGGAGTCAGACCGGACTCTGTGCGCGTAAGACGATTCATATACGAAGGATACCCCATAAAACAACCTGCCCCGCTTTGGCGGGGCAGGTTGTTTTATGTATGACGGGTTTACGAAACCCCTCAACAGCAATTACTTGAGAGCCATTCGGCTGTCTACGCCTCTTACAAGTTTCGCAAGCTCGACTTGCGTCTTTGGTATGTGATTTATAGCCACGTGTCCAACAACACGAATGGTGACGCCTGTGCAGATACCAAGTATCATGCCGGCATTTTTCGTACCACGATTCTTGAGAGTGAAATTTGATTCGGTACTGAAGAGAACGTCGATGCGGTCGGTATATCGAGCATTCATGCTGTCCGCAATGACGCGGTAACCGATGATTGGTGCAACGATATCGTATCCGCAAGTCTTCTTCGAAGCATTCGTACCGTCAATCTCAATGATCGTACCGAAAGGAAGCATCGAAGCCAGGTCTTGCGAACGTGCGGCAACAACCTCCGGGTTCGAGTATGCACCAGAAGCGGTCTCGAATGGGTCGCTATCTGTCTGCTCTGGTACGGCATTATAGGCAGTAAGAGTTACCGCATAGCCAGGCAAAGTCGATGAATAGCCAGTAGATACGCGCATTATTGGCGCATCTGCATGAGCAGGTGCCACCGTCGTACCGCCAGACAAAAGGAAAAAGCCCATAAGGGCTCCTAATAGGGTCATTGAATTGGGTTTTACCGAACTAGCTAATAACTACCTCTTCATTCCAGATACTAGCACATTGACAATATATTGTCAATAGGGTCTGCTAATTCGTGCTACCATATTAAAACTTACGATTCATGCGCTATTTTGATGTCTCGATTCTCATACGCCCGGGTGCAATCGCCCTGTTGCTTGTAGGAGCGTTGCTGAGTGCTTATTCTAGTCTATACCTTATCGCAATCGGCATTGGTATCCTTCAAATAATCATTGCCGCTTTTCATAAAATCCGTACGGGTAACTGGTCACTTGATTACATCGCTTTCCTTGCAATGGCGCTCGCTGTTCTCACTCACGAGTATCTCGCGGGTGCCGTCATCGCTCTGATGTACACCGGCGGCGAGGCACTCGAGACGTATGCATCACGCCGCGCCGAAGCATCTCTTGCAGCCCTCCTTTCCAGAATCCCAAAGACCGCACTTGTGAAGGATGCGGCAGGGAAACTTGAGGAGGTGCTGCTCGCACTTGTCCCAAATGGAGCGATTATCATCGTGCGAGGAGGCGAATTGGTCCCGCTTGATGGTTTGCTTGCTTCATCGAGGGCAGTGCTCAATTTAGCGAATCTTACTGGAGAACCCTTACCCGAAACAGCCAATGAAGGCGCGGTCGTGAAGAGTGGGAGTGTGAACGCAGGCGAGGCTTTTGAACTCGTCGTCTCCGGAACACTTGCGACCTCAACATATGCGAAAATTATTGACCTGGCGAAAAATGCAGAAAATGATCAAGCACCTTTCATACGCCTCACTACTGCCGCTAATCTACCTTTTACCCTGCTCACACTCTGCATTTCTGGCGGTACCTACCTCTTGACGGGTGACCTCACTCGCGTGCTTGCGGTACTGGTCATCGCAACTCCTTGTCCACTCATTATTGCTGCGCCCATCGCCTTTATCGGCGGCCTCTCGCGAGCGGCAGGCAGAAACATCATCGTGAAGACACCGACCGCACTTGAAACAATTGCACGCGTCACAACTATTTTTTTTGACAAAACAGGCACCCTAACCCTTGGAGAGCCTCAGCTCACAAGCATCACCCTTATGAATAAAAGAGCGACTGAGATTCAAGCACTTTCGTTCGCCTCCGCACTTGAATTCCACTCCATTCATCCGTTGGCGCGAGCTATCATTTCAGCCGCTAAGAAACGTAATTTCACTCCTGCCCCCGCGTCTGATGTGAAAGAAATCCTCGGTAGTGGAATCGATGGTAGAGTCAATGACCACGAGATCTCTCTCAGGCAGGCCCCGGCGATGCATCATCACGAAGGTGGCATTTCACTCCTTTTGACCGAAGATGGGAATGACTTCGCCACATTCCACTTCGCTGATGTACTTAAAAATGACGTAAAGAAGTTTTTGACTGATCTTAAAAACACCGGGTTTAGGGTTTCTATACTTACCGGCGACCGAAAGGAGAACGCCGAAGCGATATTTGCAGGACTCGAAATCGATATTCACGCCGATTGTACTCCCGAAGAAAAATACCGAATTGTAGACGAAGCAAAAGCAAGAAGTGAAACGGTCGCGATGGTAGGCGACGGCCTCAACGACGCTCCAGCGCTCGCAAGAGCCGATGTTGGCATCGTCTTCTCTGGCACCGAAAATAGCGCCTCGATCGAGGCGGCAGACGTGGCCATTCTGGGACACGATGTTGCCTCCATACATGAACTCTTTGCTCTTTCGAAACGTTCCGTACGCATTGCGAGCGAGAGTGTATACGCTGGCATAAGTCTCTCAACCGTCGGTATGCTTTCCGCCGCCTTCGGCTTTATCGCGCCGATTCAAGGAGCAGTTCTTCAGGAGGGTATCGACGTGGCGGTCATCGTAAACGCACTTCGTTCTGCCTTTAAGCCGCGCGGTTAACGTATGAAAAAGAGAATCCCGACTGCGCATGGCGCAGTCGGGATTGTTTTAGATTAGATTGATACTGGAAAGCCTTGCCCCGTATCGAGCTCAGCGCTCATGAGTGCACTGTACGGAGCCGCGCCATCGGGACAAAGGAATCCCACGCATTTCCCACGAAGCTTTTCGACCTCTCTCTTATTCAGTAATTCAATATATTTCATGAGACCTCCATAGGCCAGACCCGACGATGGTCCTGGCTGAGGCTCCACTGCACTCGAAAGCTCTCGAGTGCAGATGAAAGCTTTTTTGCGAGACACTGTGACAACAAAATCCACGGAAGTCTCCCACGGAAGAGTGACGACTTCATTCATTCTCGCTCTGTCACGTGTGCCTGGCACTCGCTCACCAGACTGAGGCTGAACACCGAGTATCCTCGTCCCTGAATATTCCCTGTGAAAGAACTTCCCTACACCAGCGAGAGTACCGCCCGAACCCATAGCAATAGCGACGATGGCGATATTTTCAACAAGCGCTCGCTTCACTTCGGGCCCAGTAAACTTTTCATGAGCGCGCAGATTGCCCATATGACTATACTGATCGAGCAGGACATGACCAGATTGCTCCTCGACGATTCTTCTTGCCCTATCCTCAACACTCTTGCCGCCGCCAACCCCAATGACATCTACCGACGAAAGCGCGTAGAGGATATCCTTCTTACTAGAAGGTACATCCACGGACAACACCACTTTTACCTCCTGGAAACCGAAGGCTGGAGCAAGTCTGGCGACCGCATGAGCTGTATTGCCGCTCGAAGGGACCACGATAGTGTGCTTTCCTTCATAGAGACCTTTACTGAAGTCTTCAAGCATCATCTGTACCGTCGGTACCGTCTTGATGTGCGGGAAGCGTTTCAAGACTACTGCTCCAATCCTAATTTCACTTTCGTAGAAAGGATTTAATTCCTTAGGTAACCATCGCACTTCGAGAAACTCTTTTCCTTCTGGATTTAAGGCTTGGAAAATAGGATTTGAGTAGATATCTTCAAGCGTGATGCCCATAGAGCCCCTCCTTATCAGCGGTTAATCAAGAAAAAGCATCATTTCGTTTTAAAAAGATCTTCCGATCGGAAGCATACGCCCAAGGAGTACTTGTGCAACTATGCATATTTCGGAAACGTGCCGAGCCGATAGGTTGAGAAAAGAGGGTAAAGACTTGGCCTTAGTGGCCCGGAACGCACTCTTTTCTCAACCTATCGGCGAAAAACCTAGACAGACTTCGGACGCAAACCTTTCTTGACCTCAGTAATCTTATTTTTTTCGTCCATGAAAATGACTGTTGGACTCATCTCAGCGGCCTCCTTCGGGTCCACCCATGCCTCACCAAGAATAATGACTTTATCTCCTTTCTGAAAATGACGGGCGGGTGGGCCATTAAGAACAATTTCGCCCTTCCCCTTCTCGCCCTTTACGATATAGGTGCGCCAAAGGATAGCATTGCTGACATTCGTAATCTGCACCATTTGTCCCGGCATGAGACCAGAAGCTTCAAGGAGCACCTCATCAATCGTGATTGAACCGACGTAATTAAGATCAGCATCGGTGACGGTTGCCCGATGCAGTTTCGCTATGCAAACATTTACTAACATGTGCTGAGTATACCACGTTAAAATGCGTTGCGTGAATGGTAGTATGAAGGAGTTATCTTTACTATGGATTTTACTTTCTGGGTAAACATTATCGCTCTGCTCTTTTCTTTCTTCGTTATCGGAGCGCTTCTTGGTGCTGCTTTCTCGAGGCCAATACGAGAAAAACTCGTCAAGATTCTACACCTAGAACATTTAAAAAACCTCTTACTTAAAAGATCCCAAAAAAATCCGATTCTTAGACCAGGAAGCAGTCCTTGGACTGCTGAAGCAGTCTTGAATCCGGCAGCTACCGTACTCGACGGCCGCACGCACCTTCTCTATCGCGCTATAGGCATGGACGGTATTTCCCGACTTGGTTATGCAAGCAGTCAGGACGGTGTGGTATTCGATAAACGATCACACACTCCTGCCTATGTCGCAAGAAATCCACGCAATCTCGCTATGCACCTGCGACGATATTCTCCCGTCATGTATCCTTCCGGTGGCAGCTGGGGCGGTTGCGAAGATCCGCGCATGGTTGTCATAGAGGGGCGCGTGTATGTCACATTCAATATGTTTGACGGTTGGGATTTTATCCGCGTCGCCGCCATCTCGATTTCGAAAGATGATTTCGTGGCAGAACGATTTGGAAAATGGGAAGGGCCACACATTTTATCGAGACCAAATGAGATTCAGAAAAATTGGGTGCTCTTCCCAGAGAAGATAGGTGGCAAGTTCGCAATCCTCCATAGTATTGCACCAAAAATTGAGGTTGCGTACCGCGACTCAATTGAAACCATCGGGACTGAAGAACCTCTCATTCAGAGCTGGGTTGGGGCACGCAATAACCTTCCCGAACGGAAAAATACATGGGATAGCTTCATCCGAAGTGCCGGACCTCCACCTATAAAAACTTCTCGAGGATGGCTTCTTTTCTATCATGCTATCGATAAACGAGAACCGGGTCGTTACCAAATTGGTGCAATGCTGCTCGATCTTGTTGAGCCAACACGAGAATTGTACCGTTCTGTAGCTCCCGTTCTATCACCCAATGAACAGTACGAAAATGATGGAAAGCCAGGCATTGTCTACGCGTGCGGTGCCGTTGTTCGAAATAAAATACTCTACATATACTATGGCGGTGCAGATAAGATTATCGCCGTAGCAACAACGCCACTTGAATCATTTATCGACGCACTAATTGCAGGCAACCAACCTACACTCGTGGAAATACCTCCCGAGAAAATGCCCTAACTAACTTATTTTATGTTCATCATCCGCAGAGAACCACATAACCCTATTCTTTCGCCACAACGCGAGCATCCCTGGGAAGCTCTTGCGACATTCAACCCTTCAGTCGTCCGTACGAAAGACGGCGCGCACCTCTTCTATCGCGCACTCGGGAACTCAGACGCCCTCCAGACATCAATGGCAGGACTTTCAACTATTGGTTCCTCTTTCTCTGAGGACGGCACCCACTTTCATTCACGACGACAGGTCGTTGTGCCACAAGAACAATGGGACATGTTCGGCTGCGAGGATCCGCGCGCAACTTTCTTTGAGGGTCGCTGGTACTGCTTCTATACTGCTCTCGGTGGTTGGCCTTTCGGCCCCGACAATATAAAAGTTGCCGTTGCTATCGGTGATACACCCGACAATTTTACCGAGCGGCACCTGATTACACCGTTCAACGCAAAAGCCGCAACTCTGTTTCCGGAACGTATCAATGGCGAGATCATACTGCTACTTACCGCCCATACCGACTGGACCGCGGAAAATCCACGACCGACGATTGCGCTCGCTCGCGCAAAAAAAATAGAGGACTTTTTTGACCCAACATACTGGCATCGCTGGCATGAACATCTTAGCGACCATGCCCTCCCTGAACTGCGCCGAGACGATGGCGACCACATCGAGGTCGGCGCTTCACCGCTGAAAACTGCGTCCGGATGGCTTCTTATCTACTCTTATATCCAGGATTACTATGATGAGCCTGCACGTATCTTTTCGATCGAAGCAGCGCTTCTCGAGCTCGATAATCCTCAGAAGCTTATTTCGCGAACTGAATCATTTCTTGTACCGCAGGAAATCTACGAAGAATACGGCCTCGTCCCGCACATCGTCTTCCCCACGAGCGCAACCCTTGCTAACCATGACCAGCTTGAAATTTGGTACGGCGCGGCCGATACCGTCTGCGCTAAAGCGAGTGTGAAGTTACCCGACCTCCTTCGTGCACTCGACCCAAAACAACCTGCCCGCACATTCATTCGCGCAACGCAGAATCCAATTCTCACACCGAGAGGTGCCGGCTTCGAAAGCCGTCTGGTATTCAATGCCGCCAGTGTTGATTTACATGGCTCGGTCTATATTCTGTATCGTGCAATGGACGCAATGAACACCTCGACCATTGGGCTCGCTATTTCAAAAGATGGCGTTACTATTGATGAGCGATTGCCCGAACCGATTTATGTACCACGCGAGGATTTTGAAACAAAACTAGGGAGCCCCACTGGGAATTCCGGCTGCGAAGATCCGCGTATCGTGTGTATCGATAACACACTCCACATGACCTACACCGCATACGACGGCGTGCATGCACCCTCCGGCGCGATTTCATCGATAAGCGTTGACGATTTCCTTGCGCGACGATTCGATCGTTGGAGCAAGCCATTCATTCTGACGCCCGAGAATGTGGATGACAAGGACCTTGCATTGCTTCCTGAAAAGATCAATGGGAACTACTTGCTCTATCACCGCATCAATAACCAAATTTGCGCCGATCTATTACCTGATCTAGTTTCGGGTAAACGAGTGAGCCGCTGCATCGAAATCATGGCTGCGCGGCACGGCATGTGGGACGGGGTAAAGATTGGTATCGCAGGGCCACCAATACGAGTCGGTGACAATTGGCTCATGATCTACCATGGTGTTTCGCGCCACGGAAGGTACCGTCTTGGTGCTGCTCTCTTTGATCCATCTGGTACGTCGGTCCTCGCACGTGCTGCTGACCCTATTTTCGAACCACTCGAAAGCTATGAAATTGAAGGGGAGGTTCCGAATGTCGTCTTCTCGTGCGGGGCGGTTGTTCGCGGAGATTCTCTTTTCCTGTATTATGGCGGAGCTGATCGGGTCATCGGGGTTGCGGTGGCTTCGCTCTCTCATATTCTTAAGGCACTCTTATAATCTATGAAACAAATTCAGGTTCCGAAACTCGTCATGTTTGATCTCGATGGCACACTTGCCGAGAGTAAGCAGCTGCTCACAAGCGAAATGGCGGCACTTCTTGCACAACTCCTCACCGCGACGCGTGTTGCTGTCATTTCTGGCGGGGCCTTGCCGCAATTCTTGAAACAAATAGTTGCAGAACTTCCTCCTGGTACCAATCTCACAAATTTCTACCTCCTTCCAACGAGCGGTGCCGCACTGTACGAGTATACCGATGGTACTTGGAAAAAAATTTATGAGGAGCGCATTTCAGAGGAAGAGGCACGAATTGTCGAGGCCGCCATGCGCGAAGCAGCTATCGAAACGGGTCTCATCGACTTTTCAAAACCTGCATATGGAGAGCGCATCGAGTATCGTGGCGCACAAGTAACACTCTCTGCCCTCGGGCAACAGGCGCCAATTGATGAGAAAAAAGCCTGGGATCCCGATCATGCAAAACGTTATGCACTTCGCGCAAAGATTTCGGAACGCCTGCCTGAGTTGAAATTCTCGGCAAGCATGGGTGGTGCAACAAGTATCGACGTTACGAAACGTGGTATTGATAAAGCCTATGGCATCCGAAAACTCTGCGAGAGGCTTGGCATTTTAGAATCGGAAGCACTCTATATCGGTGACGAACTTAAAGCGGGTGGCAATGATGAGGTTGTCTACAAGACTGACGTTCAGGTCCGTCCCGTGGAGAGTCCTGTGGATACTATGAAAATCATAATTTCCTTTCTTCCTTGAAGTCTATAGTGTAATCACGCACAGCATATTTGTGGAACCGGGCACTCCGAACTTAAGTCCTGCGGTAATTACGATACGATCACCTGATTTCGCCAGATTTTTTTCGAGCAAGAAACGTGACACGAATGCAATCACATCATCGGTCGTCTTACCTGCATCAGCAAGGAAAGGATATACGCCTCTCACAAGAGTCAGTCGTTCAACGGTCTCCTGATTTGGAGAAAGCGCGATAATCGGGCAACAGGGCTTAAAACGCGCGACCATTTGTGCTGCCATCCCCGATTCAGTAAGTGCGACGATAGCCACAGCGCCGACACGCTCAGAAGTATCTACTACCGAGGTACTGATCGTATTGATGACACTCGTCGTTGCAACAGGAGACCTCGGCAAACTTGCTTCGACGGTCTCGGCGATTCGACTCATCATCTTGACCGCTTCCACCGGATATTTCCCCAACGTACTTTCCTCGGACAGCATTACGGCATCCGTTCCATCGAAGATCGCATTCGCAATGTCTGACACCTCAGCACGCGTCGGTACAGGACTCTGTATCATCGACTCAAGCATCTGCGTCGCGGTGATGACCGGCTTCCCAAGCGCATTTGCCTCACGAATAATTCGTTTTTGAAGAAGTGGCACTTGTTCGGCCGGCACCTCTACAGCGAGATCGCCGCGTGCCACCATAGCGCCGTCTGCCGCCGCAAGTATCGCTGAAAGATTATCAATAGCCTCTTGTGTCTCTATCTTCACGATGATCGGGATCTTCTTGCCGGCTTCTTTCAAGAGTTCCTTGAGTCTCTGTACATCGTCGACGCGTCGTACGAACGAAAGCGCGATCATATCGACATCGTTTTCTATACCAAAAGCGAGATCCTTCAAGTCTTTATCCGTAATTGAAGAAATGGAGAGGTACGCCCCAGGGACATTCACTCCGCGACGTCCCTTGAGTTCCCCGCCCACCTCGATACGGCAATGTATTTCAGTACCTTCGACTCGTTCTACGACGAGTTTCTTTTTCCCGTCATCGAGCATGATGATAGAGCCTTCTTTAACCTCTTGCGGAAGCTTAGGGTAATTAACATGGAAACGATGAACATCACCGACGATGACTTCACTCGTAAGAATGAGTTCCTTCCCCGCCTCGATAGTGATGCGATCGGTCGTATACTCACCCGTGCGTATTTTTGGACCGGAAAGATCGAAAAGTATAGCGATCGGTGTTCCGAGTTCTTTCGCGACGCGCCGAATATTCACGATACGCGCACCGTGTTCAGCATGGTCCCCATGACTCAAATTGAGTCGCGCCACATTCATTCCGGCATCGATGAGTGCTGAGAGCATCTCCGGGGACTCACTGGCGGGGCCGATAGTGGCAACTATCTTAGTTTTTTTTATTTGGAGTGACATATGATAAGCGTGCATTATAACACATAGGTCATAACAAACGGCAGACACTCACCCGCGAGCGAGTCGCACGAGTCTGATCATTTCAAAAGAATAACGGCCACCGAGCGCATGGAAAACGGGAGCAAGGAGTTCCGTACCAGTAACAGAAAGCGCTTCATGTATCTCATCGGTCGCGCTTAAATCCGGCAAAAGATGTGCGAAATCAGTACGTGTCAATTTCCCTATCTCCGAGAGCTCCTCTAAGTGCTTGACTATGGTTGAAATGGCAAGCGCACGAGTTTTGGCGACCTCAGAGAGTGACTTACCATCGCGCGTAGCTGCAAGCGTCTCAGCGAGACGCCCCGGCAAACCTGCAACAGATTTGCCTCGAACTTCTCTATCATTTTTTTTCCTGGAGTGCCCCTCATTCTCCATCCATGCTCCGCCCATCGCCTTTATAAACTTCTTTTGCATCTCGATCGGTTCTGCTACGGACATGTCCGAGAATGCGTCACGTGCCGCGTCTGACGCGGCACGGAAATCCTTATCTTTCTCCAAAATTTCCGGATGCACTTCGAGTGCTCGTGCATTTAATCCGATGAGGAAGACGCCGGAGAGTCTTCGCACACGAGAGAGCGCGACGTACCCTTGTCCGTATTCGAACGCCTTAGAGAGATCAATGATTGCAGCATCCATACTCATCCCTTGACTCTTATGCACCGTCATGGCGTAGGCAAGCCGCAACGGTATCTGAGAGACACTTGCTTTCACTTTGCCTTGCTCTTCAAGCTGCCACTCCATCGGCTCCGTAGATATTTTCAAACCATCCTTTGTTTCCACAATCGGCATACTATCAGCACCCCATCCGCTCACGAGCCCTAGCGTACCATTGACGAACTTTCCTTGCGGGGAATTCTTGGTGAACATCACTGCTGCACCCTCCTTTAGCTCCAAAATCTCCGGGGAGAGGCATCCACGCTTAAGCCCTTCAACCATCGAGTCCTTTCCTTTCGAGCTCATATTGAATTTTCTCGCGATGCCTTTGAGCTTGGCAAGCTCGGCACTATTGATCCGGTCGACGTCGGCGTTATGCGAGAACAATTTCGGTGCGTCAGACGGAAGCTCTGCTGGGTCTCTGTGGCGCCGCATCAATTCCTCATAGTGCAACTCCTCTACAGAGCCGGAGCGAATCGCCGAAAGCACATCAAGAAATGCAGTGTCGTCCTGCCGATACTGCTCGGTGAGATAGCAGGTCAGCAGACTTAAATCGCGCCACACGGTGGATGCGTACGCGAACTTGACTTCGCGACCACGTGAGATCGGCGGCAACTGGAAGAAGTCACCGACGAGAATAACCGTGAGCCCTCCAAAGGGTTTTTCGACACGTCGCACTTCGCGACACACTGCGTCTGCCATTTCAAATGTTGTCGCCGAAAGCATTGAAATTTCTTCGATAATGAGCACTTTCGCTTTCTGTATCCGACGAGCAATATGCTCTTTACTTGCAATGCGATCTACATCAGCTTTCGAGAGCGATTCGCTAATGCCGATACCGCTCCAGGAATGGAGTGTCATGCCAGCAACATGCGTCGCCGCTATGCCAGTCGCTGCAGTTACCGATGGTTCGATACCGGAATTACGCAGCCACTCAATAAACGTGTTCACCGTATGCGTCTTGCCGCTCCCCGGCTCGCCTGTGAGAAATACATTTGCTCCCGTTTTCAGTATCGTAATCGCCTCACTTTGGGTCATGAGAGCGATTATACCCCCTCGGTATCTATATGATACTTTTCGGCAAGATTTTGCACTGCGAGAGCGATAGACCATTTTTCTTTGGCATCTTCCGCATCAACAAAATCAAAAAGATCGGCTTCCTGAGGCGGCGAACCGCTTATAATAAGATGGTAGAGTCGATAACGTAATGCCTCCTCTCTCCCGAAATGTTCAGCGAACGAGTTCTGGAAAGACGTCAGTTCGGCGTAAGGAGAATTACTGTCTCTGTGAGTTCTATATGCCGCTCTGACCACTGCACGCACCCGTCGTACGACAGACCCACGCTCAGGATCTTCATTATCCAGTCTTTGTAGCTTCAATCCAGCATTCATCTGTTGCTGGAACTTATCATAATTTTTTTTGGCAACCCCTCACTCATGACTCCATGATATCATTTTCGATTTCTGCCTGTTGATTAGGAGCTGTGGTGCATTCGGTTCCACACTAATGCAAAAACGTAACCAGCGACATACCCGATCGCCGTGGTGACGATGACAAGCGTCGCAGCTGCGTAGATATCGAATGCCTTTACGACAACCGGTATGCTAATCATATGCACCCAGAGTTTGAAATCCACAATCGCCTGCGCCCATCCAAGAGCGATGAACATTGACCAGATACTGTGTGCCCCGCCCAGGAAGACTGCGAGAGTGATTGCGGCCTTAGCAGGATTGATATGATGATTCATAATAATAATCTTATTCGGATAATACCTTTATGATACCGCCACTATATCAGGAGCGTCGATAATAGGTGCATAACCCCGCCCACACGAGAGTTATCGGATTCCGGTGTCGCAAGAAATATCTATCGAAGCGTAAGCATTTGGTGAAACGGTTACATTTTCTTCATTGCAGCGCGGGAGCATTGTAGCTCCATTTGCTGCAAGAATGTATGAGCCTGGTGGAAGAGAGAATTCAAATGCCCCACTTTTATCTGAATTCCCAATTATAAACGGTGTTTTTGAACCGGCGCGATACACCATGATCGCTGTTGCATAGGGCTTCTCTGCACAAGAAGGATCAGGCGGTATACGCTCGACCGGACACGTCGGTCCGAGAAGAACCTTCCCACGCACACCGGATTTGTAGGACTGAGTCGGGACCGCTTTAGGAACGACGGTGAAGGTGAAGCGATAGTCACTAGGATGTACAGTCTCCTTTGAATGTTTTTGTTCAGGAATCACCGACGCAAGAGTGACGACAGTATTCCCCACAACCTGTGGCTGACCGAGAGTGAGAGTGAATGCAAGGTTATAAGAATCAATAGAGGCACGAACACGAACCGTACCAGCTTGAATGCACTGCACATCTACCGGGCAGCGACTATCCTCGACGAGATCAAGCACGTCAATAGTAGTGCCGTTAATTGTGGCTCTCGCGCCTATCGCAAGCGCTGTCGCGGCGGAAGTAGTTGAGGCGCCAGTGGAGGGGCAAGCCGCAAATTCACAGTTAGGGCCTGTACGCCCAACGCCGGAACCATCGGGACAGAGCTTTGCCTCCTCCGTACACGCTTTACCATCGGTTGGCGCTTTTGCTATGCGAACATTTACCATCCAGAACCCAGCGACCATCCCTAGCACAACTACCCCAGCGATGAGAATATGTTTTTTCATTTTTTAAATATACCAGATATTTTGCTAGGTCATTTCCTCGGCGAGTATCCAGGATAATAATCTATCTTGATGTCATCGACCCATTCGGTACCCGGGATAATACTCAGGACTTTACCGAAAATTTTTGAATCCTCCTGTCCGACGACAATCGGATGATACTCTCCACTTTTGTTTTCTGGATTGAGGAAAACAACACCATCTGCCTTCTTGTACTGCTTGATAACCGCCATATTCCCTACAATCGCGACGACCCGGTCACCATTCTCGACACTTTCGGTCACTTCGACGATGACATAGTCCCCATTGCGAATTCCTGCATCCTGCATACTGTCGCCCACCGCCTTAATGGCGGCAATATTCGTATGTACATTAATGAGATTCTTATCAATGAGGATATACTCGCCGAATTCGTCTTGAGCATAGACTTCCATTGCGTCGCATCCAGCTGACGCAATGACAGGTACACGAATGGTGCCTGAAGGAATGAGTGAATTACTGTTTTCAAGAACCTGAATGCTACGGTGCTGGAAACGGTCGCGCTTGATTGCGCCCTTGCGCTCAAGCCCTTCTAGCCGCTGCGTGACGCTCCGGAGTGAGCGCAAATTAAATTCCTTCCCAAGCTCAACCATCGTCGGCGCCTGACCATTCTTGACGATGTAGTGCTTCAAGAATGAAAGAGTCTTTTCTTGTACAGGAGTGAAAGTAGTTCGGCGCGCCATACAAGTAGATTAACATCATGACTTGAAAAATACAGATGGTTATCCACAACTATATATACAATATACACAACTTTGTTTTATTTTTGGATAGCAAGTATGATTGACGTAGTGCTCTCTCGCACCCACACGAGGTGTGGTAGCGTTATACCGAGATAGAATTATTAATTATCGTACAATCATGGGTGGAATTATCACTATCATTATTATCGTTATCGCGGGCGGAGCATGGTTTTTCATGTCGAACAACAATTCAAACAATACTGTGCCTGCAGCGGCAGTCATAAACGCAGAGCCAGCTACCCCAACTACGTCACCAACCCCGAGCATTAAGGAATTCACCATTGATGGTAAGAAATTTTCCTTCACACCTTCAACCATGATCGTTAATAAAGGAGATACGGTGCGAATCGTTTTCAAAAACAGCGAAGGACTCCATGACTTAAAAATTGACGAGTTTAATGTCGCCACCAAACAGATTAAAGAGGGTGCGACAGAGACCATTGAGTTTGTAGCGGACAAAGTAGGATCCTTTGAGTACTACTGCTCCGTCGGCAATCATCGCGCACAAGGAATGAAAGGCACGCTTACGGTCCAATAGGGACGTATAGTCGCACGTAAAAAAATCCGCCAATCTGGCGGATTTTTTTACGTGCTGACCGACATGACGTTTCCATAATTTTGATACTTCTCGGGATATGAATATGGGATCAAACTGTCTGATTTCATCGGGGGCAGATAATTGTTGGTATATACTTAGGGGCAATGAGTACAATCGATTTGAAAAAAAATCTTGAAGGCGTCATGAAAGGTGAGGTGTTGGATGACGCTGCGGCACTGAAAAGCGCAAGCCGCGATACGTCGCTCTTTATGCGGATGCCAGAACTGGTCGTATGCCCCGAAGACGCGACGGATGTGAGTGCGGTAGTGAAGGAAATTTGCCGCGCCCGCGAAGCGGGCGCGGCTGTCTCGCTCGCTGCGCGTTCAGCGGGAACCGACATGACCGGTGGCCCGCTCACGACCGGTGTCGTGGTGTCCTTCACTAAGCATATGAACCATGTGCTTGAAGTCGGTGACAACTTCGCCATTACTGAACCTGGCGTGTACTACCGCGATTTTGAAAAGGAAACTTTGAAGAAGAATTTGATACTCCCCTCCTATCCCGCTAGTCGCGAAATAGCCGCCATGGGCGGCATCGTTGCAAATAATTCCGGCGGCGAACGCACCCTTGAGTACGGGCAGACAGAAAGATACGTCGAGGAGCTTGAAGTCGTCCTCTCTGACGGTTCGCAAGCCACATTTAAGGCGCTCACGGCGACAGAATTGGATGAAAAGAAAAGACTTCAATCTCTCGAGGGCGAAATATACAGAAAGATGGATACCTTACTCACCCAGAACACTGCTTTAATCGAGGAACATCGCCCAAAAGTTTCAAAGAACTCCGCTGGCTATGCGCTCTGGAGCGTCAAAGATGCCAAGAAGAACACCTTCAACCTTGCAAAGCTCATCTGCGGTTCCCAGGGCACGCTCGCGCTCTGGACGAAAGTAAAGCTCGCGCTCGTAAAACCTAAAGAGCATCGCGCCATGCTTGTCGTTTTCCTTTATGAACTCAATATCTTACCCGAGATTGTGAAGCGCGTACTCTTAGAAAATCCTGAATCTTTTGAGAGTTATGATGATCACACCTTCACACTCGCAGTGAAATTCCTCCCCGGCATGCTCTCCCAAATGGGATTCTTAAAGGCAGCGCGTCTCGGCATAGATTTTATTCCTGAAGCGGCAATGGTCGCCACCGGCGGCGTACCGAAAATGATCCTCATGGCGGAATTCGCCGAAGATACGATCGAAGAAGCAGACCGGAAAGCCCTTGCGGCAAAGCAGGCGCTCGCCGGCCTCCATGTGCAGGCTAAAGTCGAGAAAAATGAAAAGGAGTCGGAAAAATATTGGATCGTGCGACGCGAAAGCTTCGCGCTTTTACGCAAAAATATGCACGGGCTCTACGCCGCGCCCTTCATCGACGACTTCGTCGTACCGCCCACAAGCTATCCCGAATTCCTTCCGAAGCTACACGCACTCCTCGATGAATACAAGTCTCATTTCATCTATACCATCGCAGGCCATATCGGCAACGGCAATTTCCACATCATCCCGCTCATGGATCTCTCCAAAGAAGAGAACCGTCAAGTGATTCTTGAGCTCGCGCCCAAAGTCTACGAGCTTGTGATAAGCGAGGGCGGCACCACGACCGGCGAACACAACGACGGCATCATCCGCACACCCTACCTCCCGATGCTCTTCGGAGCGGAAATGGTCGCGCTCTTTGCCGAAACAAAAGAGATTTTTGATTCTCTGAACATTTTCAACCCTGGCAAAAAAGTCGGGGGTACGTTCGCCGACATTAAGTCGGATATGATCAAGTCGATACCTTAATTTGAGTACTCTTGCCCAACCGCAGCATAGGTGGTCTTTGAAATCTTGGCGATGAGAGCGCTTGCCGTCGACACGTCCTTGCTGCTTGCCATGACACAAAGAAGGTACGGATGTTCCGGGTAGTAGATAATACCGCAGTCAGAAAGTTCGATACCGGTTGCAGAACCATTTTGAGAAAACACATGCTCACCATATTTATGGGCGACAACGATCCCCTTCGGAACCCCTGCGACAAGACCGTCAACAAATGTCGTTTTTGAGAGGAGTCCTAACGCGCGCTCAGAATATGTTGGCGAAAGGTACGTGGCGTTATACAGAACGCGAAAGAAGAGTCCGTAGCTACGTGCTGAAATCTTATAATTCATTGAGTCATCTCCCGGGTCCTGAATTCCGAGTGCGATATACACGGCACGGAGAAATTCAGGATTGATACGATCCAAGAGCGTGAAAGCCGCTCCATTGTCAGAATTGATAATCATGCGATCAACAAACTCTTGAATGGAGTAGGCGCGAGACGCAATGAGATCCGATGGCGCGGTAAACGATTCGGTTGGCATGACACGCGGGTTATATACAATATTGCCGCTCAAAATTGAGGGGTTCTCTTCAGCCTTTTTAAAGTAAGCAATCATTGCTGGAACTTTGAGAAGGCTCGCTGGGCAGAAAGGGTCGTCTTGCGAAATGCCCACCCATCTAGCGGCATTGAGATCACGGAAATACAATGAAACCTTCGTTGCGCGTTGCGTATTCATCTCCGAGTCAGTAATCGCTTGCAGAGAATCCTTCAAGGGCACGTAGTCACCGAACGCCGTCGCTTCAGGCACACGATACGCAAGCAGTGGATGAATGAAGAACCCTGGGCTCACGCCACAGGGTATCTGATTTAGTCAAACAGCGGA
>ERZ1292625.996-Hain-H41-01um-R1-996-length-37541-cov-13_pt1 | contig 37541 bp, 58 predicted proteins | sample MGYA00564400_ERZ1292625 | MGnify/ENA primary metagenome ERZ1292625 (study PRJEB36523, sample SAMEA6512639) | groundwater metagenome | collected 2019-01-08 | study: AquaDiva: Metagenomics assemblies of 32 groundwater samples
AATGATGCTGCTAATGCTTATGATGCTGCTAATGCTAATGCTTCCGCTGCTTATGATGCTGCTATTGAAGCTTATGCTGGCGATGCTGCTGGGGCTACTACTGAAGCTTATTCTGCTGCTGTTAAGGCTGCTTCCGCTGCTTATGCTGCTTCCGCTGCGACTGCTGCGACTGAAGCTTATGCTGTCGCTGCTGCTGGGGCTGCAGCTAATGCTGGGGCTGCTTCCGCTGAAAGAGAATACCAAACCAAGATCTTTATAGAAATATTTTGTCAGGATGAAAAATGAAACCAAGTGAAGAATGTAAATTAATGGGTCTTATGGGGTTGCGAGAATTATCAAAATTATCTGGTAAATCAGCGCAAACATTGATAAATTGGCATGCAAAGAGTAAGTTTTTGTTTGACTCTGAATTAAAAAAAGCGGTTACTAAAAAACATGATATGGATTTTATTAAACAAGTGGAGGATTAAATGGATTTATTGATTGATAAAGTTATCGCGTGGGCGGATCAGCGCAATTTGATTAATGGATCAGACGCAAAATCACAGTGCCTTAAATTGATGTCGGAAGTGGGCGAGCTAGCGGATCATGTTAACAAAAAAACTGATGTGCGCGATGATGTTGGTGATTGCATTGTTGTGCTTGCGATTATAGCAGCGCAGCATGGATTAACTCTTACCGATTGCGTGGCTTTTGCTTATGATGACATTAAAGATCGTCAAGGTGTAATGCTTGACGGGGTGTTTGTAAAATCAACAGACGAGCATTACGATCATGCTTTGGCTGTTATTGGGGCGCGTAGAGTTGATAACTCGCGAAATCAAATGGCAGCTGAGATAATGTCAAAATGACAAAATGACAAAGCCAACAAAAGAATTTATGGAAATAAATTTTCCACTAGCGGTTGAGTTTGCAAGGTCAGTGCGCGAGGTTTTTGGTGATGGCGTTAGGTTGATTGGTGCGGAAGAAAACGGAAAGATTGTCGGAAAAAAGGTTAAACCGATTGTTGGTAATGTTGTAATATACCCGGATTACAGTAAAAAAATAATTAAAAGGGTAAGAAAATGAGCAAAATTGAGTTTGATAAAATGATGCAGAAAATAAGTGATTTGTTGTGTGGGGTATGTGTTAGTGTATCGATTGATAAAAAATCAGTGCTTTTTAATCGCGCTGATTCGACGCTAACAAGAAAAATTTTTAATCAAAAATTGGATTGCGTGGTAGGGATTTATAATGACTTTGCTACCCGTGAAATGGTTATTGATGATTTACGTTGCTTTGGCGTTGTTGTTGAGGGCTATGATGATTAAAAAATACAATCATTACGTTAAAGATATTTCAGGAATTGACGTATTAGATATATATAGACTGCTTATGATTTATGAAGTGAATGATCCGTGTGTCGGGCATGCTATAAAAAAGTTGCTGGTTGCTGGCAAGCGTGGAAGCAAAAGCAAAAAACAGGACATCAGGGAGGCGATAGACTCACTTGAAAGATGCTTGGAAATAATTAAAGAGGATGACTTTTTTTAAAGGATAAAATAAAATGAAAATATTAATAATGTTGTTTATAATTATGTTATTATCTGGTTGTGTTGCTACGCCTTACGAGGGTGTATATTATTACAACCCAAACTCTGCGGCGCTACTAAATTACTCAGGTCAGATGTTTAATACAAATCACATGCATTATCAACCACTTAACACAACGTGCGTGACGCATGGAAATATTGTTAATTGCAATCGATGGTAGCCAGATCAAAACTTACTCCAAAACAAGAAAAGTTTGCTCAAGGAATAGCAAAAGGATTAAATTTATCAAATGCTTACCGTGAGTCCTATGATGCTAGCGGGATGAATCCTGTAACGATAAACACAAAAGCTTGCTTTATGAGCAAAAAAGAACAGATTAGGGCTAGAGTAGATGAGTTGCGCGCCCCTGTTATAGCTAATATTGGCATCACGCTCGAATCGCACCTAAATGATCTAATGTCGTTACGTAATCAGGCCGCAGAAGCTGGGCAGTTTTCGGCGTCGGTATCTGCTGAGGTGGCGCGAGGCAAAGCGGCCGGAATTATTGTAGACAAAACAGAGCTGACCGGCAAAAATGGTGGGTCGCTGGAAATAAAGGTAATAAAAGAGATTATCGATACGCAGTGATAATCAAAACTCAAATACCGCGAGTTTTCAAAGAGTTAGAAAATCCATCTAGATACAAAGGTATCTGGGGTGGTCGCGGGTCAGGTAAATCTCACAATCGAGCGGAAGCGCTTATTTTTGAGTGTTTAGAAAACTCAGGAATGAGGGTTGTTTGCATTCGCGAGGTTCAAAAAACCCTCAAAGAATCAAGCAAAAGACTTATCGAGGATAAGTTAATCTCACTCGGGATTGGTGAGAATTGCGGATTTAAAACATACAATGAAGTTATCAAAACCCCCGGAGACGGGATTATAACGTTTCAGGGCATGCAGGATCACAATGCCGAATCAATAAAATCATTAGAGGGGTTTGGCCGGGCATGGGTTGAGGAGGCGCAAACTCTATCAGCAAGGTCTATGTCGTTACTGCGACCTACAATACGCGCAGAAAACTCAGAAATTTGGTTTACGTGGAATCCGCGCAGAAAAACTGACCCGGTTGATGATATGCTGCGCGGCGATGAGTTGCCAACCGGGTCAATGGTGATCAAAGCCAATTGGTCAGACAATCCTTTTTTCCCTGACGTACTTGAAAATGAACGCCTTGATTGCATGCGTGTATTACCTGAGCAGTATGGGCATATCTGGGAGGGTGATTATGCGTCAGTTAACTCAGGAGCTTACTTCGCAAAAGAGATAGCTAAAGCCAAAGAGGAGCGCCGTATTGGCCGTGTTGCCGCTGACCCACTGATGCAAATCCGGTTATTCTGCGATATTGGTGGCACTGGTGCCAGGGCTGATGCGTTTGCGATGTGGGTTGCGCAGGTAATCGGCAAAGAAATTAGAGTGTTGGATTATTACGAGACTGTTGGTCAGCCATTAGCGTCTCATATTGAGTGGATGCGGTCGCGAGGTTACACGCCACAGAAAGCGCAGATATGGCTGCCGCATGACGGCGCGCAATCGGACAAAGTTTATGCTGTGAGCTACGAATCCGCATTGCGATCAGCAGGTTACAGCGTTACTGTAGTGCCAAACCAGGGCAAGGGGGCGACATCAATTAGGATTGAGGCTGTGCGTAGATGGTTGCCAAGTTGTTGGTTTAATACTGAAACTACGCAACCCGGCATTGATGCGCTGGGGTGGTACCACGAAAAAAAGGACGAAGCACGCGGCATTGGATTGGGCCCTGACCACGATTGGTCAAGTCATGGATCAGATGCTTTTGGTCTTATGGCGTGTGTTGTTGAGTCTATGTTTGCATCCGTTAAACAGCATGTTACAATTAATCAATATCAATCAAATGGTTGGATGGGTTAATGACTGATAAGATTGTGGAGTCAGCGCTTGATAAATTTGATGCCGCAGTGGAATCTGAGGCAGAGAATCGTGAAGCCGCTCTTGATGATATTAAGTTCTCAAGGCTGTCAGAGCAATGGCCTACGCAGGTTAGATCAGCCCGCGAAATGGAAGGGCGCCCATGTCTAACTATTAACAAATTACCATCATTTATCCGCCAAGTGGTGAATGATTCACGTCAAAACAAACCGTCAGTTCGCATTCGTCCGGTTGATGATGATGCAGACAAAGAAACAGCAGAAGTACTGAGTGGACTTATCAGAAACATCGAATACACATCAAATGCAGATATAGCGTACGATACAGCAATTGATAGCGCAGTAACTTGCGGCATTGGTTATTGGCGCGTTGATATTGATTACGCTCATGATGATACGTTTGATATGGATTTACTTATCAATCGCGTTGCAAATCCATTCTCGGTTTACGGTGACCCTCAAAGCACGGCTGCTGATTCTAGCGATTGGAATTGTGCATTTGTGGTTACCCTGCTAAAAAAAGATGAGTTTAAAACCAAGTACAAAGATGCGGAATCCAGCGATTGGGAGACCGACGTGTACGCTGATTTGCGCGCGCCCTGGATGGACAACGACTATATCCAGTTGGCTGAATATTGGGAACGGAAAGAGGTTCAGCGTGAGATAGTCCGCTTGAGTACCGGGCAGATCGTTGATGCTCAGATTTTTCAAGAGCAAAAAGACATGTTTGATGTTATGGGTATTACCGTCACTGGTAGCCGTCCGACAAAGTCGTGGAAAGTAACGCAATATCTAATGAGTGGCGCCGAAGTTTTGGAAACAACGCCCTGGGCCGGGAAATATATTCCCATAGTCCCAGTGTATGGCGAGGAGATAAACATTGAAGGTAAGCGCCATCTTCGCTCATTGGTAAGAGACGCAAAAGACCCTCAAAGAATGTTTAACTATTGGCGCACAGCATCAACTGAGTTGGTTGCGCTGGCACCTAAGGCGCCATTTATCGGTCGTGTTGGGGCGTTTAATACCGACGTTAACAAATGGTCTAGCGCTAATACAAAATCACATCCATTTATTGAGTATGATGGTGGCGAAGCACCGCAACGACAACCTTTTGCCGGTGTGCCTGCTGGTGCATTGCAAGAGGCTATGAATTCGTCGGATGATATGAAAGCTGTTATGGGTATGTTTGATCCGTCTCTAGGCGCACGCAGCAATGAAACATCAGGTAAGGCTATCATGGCGCGTCAGAGGGAGAGCGATACAGGAACTTTTCATTTTATTGACAATCTTTCGAGGTCAATACGCCATACCGGGCGCATCTTAATTGATCTGATACCGCATATTTACAACGGTGATCGCATCATCCGCGTGCTTGGCGAGGATGGCAAGGAACCTAAGAACGTCCAGCTTGGGCAGAAACAAGAGAACGATCAAGAGCAGCTAGAACAAGAAAATGAGAATGAGGAAATTGAGCGAATTTATGATCTGTCTATTGGTAAATATGATGTTAGCGTGGACACCGGCCCAAACTATACAACAAAGCGTGTTGAGGCGTCTGAGCAGATGACTGAGCTTATGCGCGTATATCCACAGGCAGCCCCGCTTATTGCCGATCTTTTGGCAACCAATCTTGATTGGCCTGGCGCTGATGATATTGCCGCTAGATTTAAGGCTATGCTGCCACCGCAAATCCAAGGCATTAATCCAGAGTCGCAGCAACTGCAAGGACAAATACAGCAAATCCAACAACAAGCACAGCAGGCTATACAACAATTACAAATGCAATTACAGCAAACAGCCAGACAGAATCAGCAATTGCAGGACGACAAAACAGTGGATGCGCGCAAGCTAGAGATTGACGCCTATAATGCCGAAACAAATAGATTGAAAGTTGTGCAGACAGAATCAATGACGCCGGAGCAGGTGCAAATGCTTGTAATGCAAACGTTACAGCAATTGAGTACACCAAATGATCTGGATGGGCGACAACAAATGCAACAACAAATAATGCAGCAACCACAGCAACAGCCAGCAATGGCGCAACAATCACCAACCAATCAGGAGTGATAAAAATGGAAGCAGAAGTTATAGAGCAAGCACCAGAGCAGGAATACATTGAAGATGTAGGAGTTATTCAGGATCAATCTGAAGATCTAGAGCAATCTGACGAAGAACCAGAACAAGCTGAAGATTCTGAGGAAATTGAACTTGATGGGCAGAAATATGTAATTCCCAAAGCGCTGAAACCAGCGTTTATGATGCACTCTGATTACACTAAGAAAACTCAGGAAGTAGCTGAGCAGCGTAAAGCAATTGAGGCGCAACAAACTCAAATTGCACAGAAAGCTCAAGAGCAAGAAATATATTTGCAAGAAAGCGCACAAAAAATAGCGATAGACGCTCAATTGTCGCAATTTCAGCAAGTCGACTGGTACAGATTGGCAGAAGAAGATCCGGTGAAATGGCAGCAGTTATTCAGCCAAAGAAAACAGCTGGAAGATTCCTCGAACTACCTGAACCAGCAAATAGAACAAAAGAAACAGCAGTTTGCAGTCGAACAGCAGCAATCCATGGCCAAGCTGATAGAACAAAGCAATGCTGTTTTAGCAAGAGATATACCGGGATATACACCAGAGCTAGAGCAAAATATCAAGCAATTTGCGATCAAAGAATTTGGCTTCGACTCAACCGATGTTGAGCAATCGAAAGCCGATCCGCGTATCTACAAATTACTGCATAAAGCCTATCTTGGTGATCAAATCCTAAAAAAGCAGGGATTGACAAAGCCGACACAACAGCAGATTAAACCAGCAACAGTTATATCGTCTAAAAAATCAGCCTCACCGCTGGCTTATTCGCCAAATATGACTGATGCTCAATACGCCGCGTGGAGAAAAAAGCAATCCCAAAAATAAAACATTTTTGGAGATTTAAATCATGGCTAACAGCCTAGTAACGATTGATATGATCACGCGCGAAGCTTTGCGGATCGCGCATGAAAAAACCCAATTTATTGGTACCGTGGATCGTCAGTATGATGATTCTTTTGCTAAAACAGGCGCTAAAATTGGTACGGCGTTGCGTGTTCGCAAGCCAAATATGTACACCCGTACAACTGGTTCGCGAGTTATGTCCGTGCAAGATCAGGCGGAAATTAACGGTACAATTACTGTCGCCACGCAGGATCACGTTGATATGCGCTTTAACAGCGCTGAGTTGGCACTAAGTATCGACGAGATCAGCAAGCGATATATTGAGCCAGCTATGGCTGTGCTGGTGTCAGGTATTGAGTCGGATTTTCTTGCTTATGCAACAAAAGCAACGTACAACACCGCTGGCACCGCTGGCACCGCTCTAACTGATCTGGTTGTCCCTGGTGCTGCACGCGCAAAACTTAACCAAGGTCTTGCACCAAAAGACGGAAATCGCTATATCCAGTGCGACTCAGTAACAATGGGCGGTATTGTTAATGGTCTAAAAGGTCTGTTCCAAGACTCTACGCAGATCAAAGAGCAGTATCGCGAAGGCATGATTGGACGTACGGCAATGGCTGACTGGTATGAGAATGATCGCATGTGGACTCTCACAAACGGTTCTGACGTTACTTGTACTATGGCTGCAGCAGCGGCGGTAACTGACGGCGGCAGTGTAATGACCATGGCTTCTTTGGCTGCTGCCCCAGCAACCGGGGCCGTATTCACTGTTCCTGGTGTATACCAATGTCACCCAGAAACAAAAGCTTCGCTGGGTGTTCTGCAACAATTTGTTATTGTTTCAGGCACAACCACGATCCAAACGGTATCGCCGGCAATCTACTTAACTGGGCCACGGCAGAACGTTTGTTCTTCTGCTGGCGCTAAGTTAGCAGCTACCGCGTTCGACGGAACTGGCACTGTGCCTGTATTTGTTGGCGCCGCATCTACATCCTACATTCAGAACTTGATGTATCACAAAGAAGCATTCCAGTTTGTGACCGCTGATCTGCCTTTGATGGATGATGCTGCTAAATGCGTGCGTCGCGTTCAGGATGGTTTGTCATTGCGCGTATGGCAAGCGTCTGACATCAGAAATGATGAGTTGCTCATGAGGATTGACATACTTTACGGTATGTCTGCTTTACGTTCTGAATGGGCTTGCCGTATGATCGGTTCTGCATCTTAATAATTACAGGAGATTTATATTATGGCTTCAACAGATCGTGATAATTACGAGCAACTATCTTACGGTAGCGCTGCAAGCATGTGGACTGGGCAACATTTGGAAGTGGTTGCTGATGCAGTGGCAACACGCACTCTTACAGCAAAAGAGGCTGGGGCATTATGTTTGTTTGATCGTGCTGCTGGTGTTGTGTATACGCTACCGGAGCCTGTTATTGGCATGAGATTTGAGTTTGCGTGTACCGTAACAGTAACCAGCAATGCAGCAAAAGTTATTACATCGGCTGCAACTGAGTTTTTGCTTGGAACCATCCAGGTAATTGGCGGCACCACGGAATCAACAGCTTCTGCTGATGCGAACGGAAGTACTCATGTTGCCATATCCAGCAACGGAAGTACTACAGGTGGCGTTATTGGTGGTAAATTTACAGTTACCGCAATATCAACTACTCAATGGCTGATAGATGGCTATATTAACGGTTCTGGAGTTGTTGTAACACCTTTTGCTACTTCGTAATATTTTTTGAAAATTTAGTGGGCTGGCTTTGGCTGGCTCACTAAACAATAGGGGTAAATATGCGTTTATATCATCCTAATTCAGGTTTTATTGAGTCCGATCGCAGCACAAACATATCAGCATTATTGAGTAACGGCTGGGTCGAGGTTGTCACAGAAAAAATACCGGATTACCAGCAAGAGAATGTGGTAGAAAAAGCGATAGATATAACAAGACATACTAAACGCGGGTATAAATAATGGCTTTAGCTAATTATACTGACCTAAAGGCGTCGGTTGCTGACTGGCTACACAGGACTGATTTAACGACACAAATCGTTGATTTTATTACACTAGCAGAATCGCGCATTAATCGTGATTTGAATAGCAGGCTATCAGAAGAAGATGCAGCCTTAACCGGCACAGTTGGCGTTGATACTGTAGCGTTACCTACTGACTTTATTAATCCGCTTGGCTTATGGATAACTACATACAACCCACGCGAATCATTGATATACAAGTTACCAGAAAAACTTATCAAAAGTACATCAAATGGCAATCCCAGATATTACACTATAAGCGGCTCGAACATTGAGTTTGAATATCCGCTTGATACCGCATATACATACACTCTTAGATACAAATCAGGCTATGCGCTATCTGTATCTGCCACAACAAATTGGCTGCTAACAAATCATCCTGATGTTTATCTTTATGCGGCCCTAATAGAATCCGCTGTTTATGTTAGAGATTCTGCGCAAATACCTGTTTGGACAAATCTGTACCAAGAGGCATTGACTGGCGTCAGGAATAAAGAAATGCGCAATAAAACAATGGACACGCTGTCCGTGGATGGCGGTTTGCGTGGAAACAGAGTAAGCAATATTTTAGACGGGGATTATTATTATGGGGCTTGAAACTGGAACGTATATATCTGACTTGGTAAGCGCGAATCCACTTAGCACTGATCCTAAATCACAAGGTGATGATCATCTAAGATTTATCAAGTCAACCGTAAAAGCCACATTTCCGAACGTTACTGGGGCAGTGACAGGGACTCAAACTGAACTGAACATCCTTGACGGGGCGACATTATCAACAGCCGAACTAAATATTCTGGACGGCGTAACAGCCTCAACCGCTGAACTTAATATCATGGATGGCGTGACCATGACAACGGCGGAAATAAACACAATCACATCAAAAGCTCCTCTTGCATCGCCGGCATTAACTGGTGTTCCGTTGTCGCCAACCGCAGCAGTAGGAACAAATACAACACAGATTGCTACAACAGCTTTCGTTATTGCTGAGTCATTTGCTGGTGTTTTGCCAACCCAGACCGGCAATGCGGACAAATTAGTCACTACGAACGGAACCACCGGTTCGTGGACAGCGGAATTAAAGGACTCTGTTATTAGATTTGTTGATGGCACAGACACAACCAAAAAACTTGCATTTGAATTAGGTGGATTTACTACAGGAACCACGAGAACGGTTACTGTGCCGAATGCAACATTCGACATGGTTGGGCATAACACCACCCAAACACTTACAAACAAAACAATAACTATTGCAGATAATTCATTTACTGTACAAGATAACGCCGACGCAACCAAACAGGCTGTACTGCAACTTTCAGGCATAACCACCGGCACCACCCGTACACTGACATTAGCAAACAATAATGTTACCGTCGATACTCCAGGATGGAGGCTTTTGTCCGTTGTTACTGCAAGCAATTCTGCTACCGTAGACATAGAAACGACATTTGACTCCACCTATGATGCCTATATGATCGTAGCTGATGGGGTTACCGTACAAACCGCAACCGTTGAGTTGTACGCCCGATTTAAAGTGGCTGGTGTTTATTTAAGCACAAACGAATACACGTATCAGGTTGGGAGGGATGGGGCAGCGTTTATTGGAGCGACCGCAGCGGCCCAAATCTGGATGGCTACAGCAATAGAGAATGGCGTTGGATCGGCACTAGCATTTACTGCGATGGTGACAAATCCGGCAAGTACTACACTTGGTAAGGTTATGCGTTATGATTTGGCGTACAAGGGCGCCACAACAGCAATACACTATGGGAGTGGCGCTGGCGGCATAGGTAATGGCACAACGGCAGCCATCACTGGAGTTCGATTCTTTGCATCGAGTGGGAATATAGTTGCAGGTGATTTTAGACTTTACGGTTTAAGGAGTGCAGTATAAATGACACTTTATAGGGCTACTGCTGATGGCAATGTGGCGATGTCTCCAACTGAAGAGGCTGGTGTTATCGCTGAATGGGCTGAATATAATAGCCTGCTGAATAAGAAAACGCGCTTGCTGGAGCGACTAACCATGAAGCGCGAATCAGTGGAGTACGGGGGGGCGCTTGTTAATGGTTCGCTTATAGCCACTGATTTAACAAGTCAGTCAAAATTGACTGGAGCGCTTAATTTTGTAGGCAGGAATCCAGCAAGGCAAATCAAATGGAAGGCGAAGGATGGCGCATTTGTGGCGCTAACAAGAGTGCAAATAGAATCCATTGCTGACACTGTTGGGGAATTTGTTGCCAAATGTTACGACAATGAGGCCGCGCACGCCGCGGCAATTGATGCGCTTTTAACTGTTGATGCTGTTGATGCATACGATATGTCAACAGGGTGGCCGATATGATCGAGGAAATTAAGATTGATCGTAGAAAAAAACCTACGTTCAACGGCTGCCCGTATATATCGGATGAGCAGCTGGAATCTCTAGCTGAAAAAGCCGCTGAAAAAGCAGTTGAAAAAATGACTTCGATGGTGTACAAAGAAGTTGGAAAGGGTGTTATAAATAAAATATTGTACTTGATTGGAATTGTTGCAGTAAGCTTGGCTTTGTGGTTGCATTCAAAAGGATTTTTCCAATAATGCCATTAGTTCGCGTCAAGGATGCCGGGGCAATCGGCCTTAACCGTGATTTATCAGTGCATGAGTTGCCGCTTGGGGCGTGGACTGATGTACAGAATATCCGCTTTCTTGACGGTTATGCACATCAATTCTACGGTCACGGGGAAGTCTATAACTCACCTTCCGTAATTCCATACCATCTTTTACCTTGCGTTATTGGCACGGCCAGATACTGGATATACGCAAGCCTTGAAAAAATATATGCTGTAACTATAACTGCTGGGGCTGCTGTACATACAAATTTAACAAGGCAAACGGCTGGCGTTGATGTTGATTATTCTGCTACCGAAAATAGTTGGACTTCGACATTGCTTGGTGGAATACCAATATTAAATCCGGGTAACGAAACAGACCCGCCGCAACAGTGGGACTTGAATACAGCAAATAATTTCCAGGCATTAAGCGCATGGCCAGCAAGTACATATTGCAAGTCGATGCGTAGTTATAAAAACTTCCTGATTGCGCTGAACATTACAGATACTGGCGTTAATTACCCATTCATGGTTAAGTGGTCTAGTCCAACTGTGCCGGGCGCGGTTCCGTCATCATGGGATGAGACTGACCCTACTACCGATGCAGGGCAATTTGATCTTGCTCAAGGGTACGATCCTATTGTTGATGGATTGGCGTTACGCGATTCGTTCATTATTTACAAAGAAGCTTCTGTTTGGCGGCTTGATTATATTGGCGGGCAGAACGTGTTTCAATCACAGCAAGTGCTTGGTATGTCTGGCGCGCTGAATCGCAACTGTATCGTTGAGTTTGATGGCTATCATCTTGTTTTTACTGGCTCTGACGTGGTTTTCCATGATGGGCAATCACCTACCTCAATACTTGATAAATATACAAGGCGATGGTTATTCCAAAATATCGACGTTGATGCTGTTGACCACTGCTTTGTATTCAAAAATCCGTTTTATAATGAAGTGTTTATATGCTTTCCGTCGATCGGCGCCACTGCTTGCGACATGGCGATTGTATATAATTATGTCGACAGAACAGTATCGCAAAGAGAGTTGCCAAGTGTATTTCATGCCGCGTTTGGCCCGATAGATTCTGGATTAACTGGAAATTGGGCACAAGACCCAGATCCTTGGGATTCTGATTTAACTGTTTGGGATGGCCCTGATAAAGTTCCATCAACTGCTAGGGTGTTGATGGGCGCGTCAGCAAGCAAGTTGTATATGATTGATTCTGCAGCAAGTTTTGACGGAACAATGCCTGACGCATATATGGAAAGAAAGGGACTCTCTTTTGATTTTCCGGAAAAAATAAAACTTGTTCGAGGTATACGACCAAGAATTGTTGGGAATCCTGGAAATACGATTACGATCAAGATCGGCTACCAGGATGATCCGTATGACGATCCAACTTGGGTATCTACAATGACGCATACAATCGGTACCACGATAGAAAATCAATGTTTCGTCTCAGGTAGATATATTGCAGTGCGTTTTCAGTCAGATACGGCGTATAATTGGCGTGTAGACTCTTATGAGTTAGATGTGCAAGTGGCAGGGGAATGGTGATGATATGGCTATCGTGTCAAGTCAGATTGTAGCAAAGCAAACTCAACATATGGGCGAGCGAATCACAGAGGAACATATTGATTCGCTCGGAGTTGTTTATAGGTTTGGGTATATTTTTAAAGGGATTGGTGATACAGCTATGAACCTATCATCGCGTGCGGTATGGCTTGAGCAAACACTTGCTGACATTGAGGCGCAAAGGATAATCAATGGCAATTAATCTACAACACCAGACACTGGCACAATTTGCAGCTAAATTCCGTGTTAGATTTTTGCGGGCAGAGCGTGAAGAAGCGTGGAGGCTTGCAGCAAAACTGCTCAATTGGATCGACGCCGGTGATATAACAGATGCTCAGGCACGTAACGCGTTTGGACTGACAATTGCACAATGGACTGATCTCAAAACAAGGCTTACTGCGATGCGGACAAAATATAATGACATGCAAACTGCGGCTGGTGAATAATGGCTAATCCAGGGTACGTAAGGTCTACAGACGGCAGCGATGCTGACACTGGCGCGACATGGGCGCTTGCGAATGCTACGTTGACCGGCGGCATGACGGACGCTGCCGCTGGTGATAGGGTTTGGGTATCGCAAGTACATGCGGAATCCACTGCAGGGGCGGTAACGATTACAATGCCGGGCACTGCCGCGAGTCCCACGCAAATATTATGCGGTAATGATGCAGCTGAACCACCAACAAGTTTGACCACAGGTGCATCGGTATCAAATAGTGCATCTGGTGCGCAAACAATTGCTGGCAACGGAATAATCCGTGGCATGACATTTAATGTGGGATTTTCCACCGCGAACAATCTTTTTAGTGCAGCTGTTGGTGGCGGCGAAACACAGCTATTTGATACATGCCAGATACTGTTTGTTGCGACTGGCGTATCTGCCGGGATAGTAACCGGGGCGACATCATCGACTCTTTCGTCTTTTGCGAGTTTCAAAGACTGCACATTTAAATTCAATGCAACCGGTCAGGACTGGCTGCTAAAGCATGGAACATTGCGTATTAATGGTGGCGGAATTGATGCAACATCTGCCGATGTCACGCAACTGTTTACGCTTGGCGGCGCTGCAATTGATGTGGCAATTACCAATTTTGACTTTTCCCAACTTGCTAATAGTTTTGCGCTACTAAATTCTGCTGCTTGGACAGGCAAATTCGTTGTTGAGAATTGCAAAATGCCTTCTGGTTGGACTGAGACGATCGGCCGGCCAACCAGCCCATATGCGCTTATATCAATAGTAAATTGCGATGACGGAGATACGAATTATGATGCGAAAGTGATTCAGTTCGCAGGTGATATGTTCATTGATACCGGAATTTATTTTACCGGAACGGATGGTATAAAGCTTAATACTGCACTCGTGCCATTTTCCCGCAAAATTGTAACGACTGCTGATGTTGATTATATTTTAAGCCCATTCCGTGGACTGCCAACGACGTACATAAATGAGTCAACCGCTTCTCAATCTGTCACTCTTGAGATTATCCACAATGATGCCGCGAACCTTACCGAGCGTGACATCTACCTTGAGGTAGAATATCCCGATACTGCTGGCAGTACAAAATTTGTTACGCTCACAGATAATAACTCGACAATCATAACAGCATCGCCTGGCGACCAAACCACATCCTCAGCCGATTGGGATGATGGACTTACAGCAAGGGCTAATAGCACCGCATATTCGCTCGGCAATATGTACAAAGCAGCAACCAATCCAGGCAGGGCGTTTATTTGTACGACAGCAGGCACATCAGCCGGGTCTGAGCCAGCTGGGATAGCAACAGCAACAGACGGAAGTGCTGCTGTTACTGACGGCACCGCGGCATTTCAGGCTATGCGTCGGCAGAAGATTGCTGTCACATTTACTGCTGCTGAGCAAGGTAGAGTTAAGTTTACCCCAGTTGTTACTAAAGCATCAACGACCGTTTGGATTTCCGGGAAGGCTACGATAGCATAATGGCTAGACAGTATATAGTAGATGGAATAATAGTTCACGAAACCGGCACTTACCAGTATTCGACGCCTTTTGCTAGCATTCAAGAAACAACATCAGCGGCAGCACCGCCAGCAACATCGATAGATTTTTTTAATCCACCGTTAACAGGCGGGATGAATTCAATGCAGGGTAATTTCCAGGGATAAAAATATGTTACAGACATTCAAAAATGGCCAAGCATCAGTAGTCCTCAGGGTTAAATTGTTGGATTCCTCGTCAACCACAGGAGCAGGTTTAACTGGATTAACCAGCGCATCAAGTGGATTAATAATATCCACTATTGCGGATAACGAGGCTACTGCCACCGCTTATACGGTTGCGGGATCGACTGTTGAAACAATCACAACACTTGGCACTTATGCTGCGCCAACTGCCACAAAATGCAGATTTAAAGAGGTGGACGCCACAAATCACAAGGGCGTATATGAATTGCAGTTTGCTAACGCGCGATTCGCTGTAGCAAGCTCAAAATCATTGCTTGTAAGTGTTGCTGGTGCAACAAACCTTGCGCAGGCTGACTTTGTTGTACAGTTGCAATCCGATGATCCATATGTTGCTAAACCAACAAACTCTAATCTTTTGTCAATTGACGCGAATGGTAGGATTGATGTTATTAAATTAGCCGGAACAACTCAGACAGCGCGTGATATTGGCGCGAGTGTATTGCTTTCCAGTGGTGTGGGAGCTGGGCAGATAAGTCTGTCATCAGGATTGGTTACGCTGGCTGGGGTCACGCATACAGGAGCCGTTATACCAACGGTGACAACATGCGTTACGACAACTACAAACACTGACATGCTAACTGCTGCCGCAGTAAATGCTGAGGTGGTTGACGCATTAAACACAGATACATATGCAGAGCCTGCGCAGGGAACTCCTGGAGCCACAATAACGTTAGCTGCAAAGATTAATTATCTTTACAAGGCATGGAGAAACAAGTCAACACAAACAGCCACCACATATTCGCTGTATAACGATGATGCTGCAACGGTAGATCATAAAGCCACTGTTTCTGATGATGCAACAACAGCCACCAAGGGCGAAGTAACAACCGGGCCATAATGACATGGCTATAGACACAGAAGCCAAAAGATGGTCAATGCTTGCGGCTGCAAGTGGCATTAGTGGAAATATCGTATTTAAGCCGGACACAAGCGGCCTTGTTAGCATAGAGAAGATAACAACGCTAAGATATTACGGTGGTATAGCTTGGGATAATCCATCAGCGCCATCATCTACAGAAGCCAAAAGATGGTCAATGCTATCCGCCGCAAGTGGCGTTGGCAGAAATATCGTGTTTAGGCCAGATACAAGTGGACTTGTTAGTATAGAGAAAATAACAACACTTAAATACTACGGCGGAATCGCATGGGATAATCCATCAGCGCCAACATTTAAGGCAGTGTGGGCTAAGAATAGAACTGGACATATAGGGCTGAGATAATGTACCCAAAAAACGCGGCATCACCCGAAAGAATTGCTGTAGGAGCCGTTATCCTGATTGCTGACGGAACTGTCCAAACATCTGGAGTATCAATTACAGTTGTTCCGCAAGGGGGAACTACAGCGGCAGGTGGAGGAACGACAACATACGAACAAGGTGTTGTGTTTTATGTGCCGACACAAGCGGAGACGAACTACAGCTCATTCATCGTGACTGCTTATAAGGCCTCATGCTTACCTGTATCGGTAACTGTAGTTACGACAGCGTCAGCAACGTCAGGAAAGGTTGTCTTGTCAGGGGAGACCCATACAAGCGCGGTTATCCCAACAGTAACAACATTAACAGGACATACCGCGCAAACCGGGGATAGTTTTGCAAGGCTAGGCGCTCCATCTGGTGCCAGTGTAAGTGCAGATATTGCTGCAGCAAAAAGCGATACAGCGGCAATCCTTGTTGATACAGCTGATATGCAGCCGAAGATGGGTACGCCAGCATCTAGCGTATCTGCTGACATTGCGGCTGTTAAATCTGAGACTGCAACTATATTAGCAGATACAAATGATATCCAAACAAGAGTTCCGGCGGCTTTGGTTGGTGGTCGTATGGATTCAAACTTGTCAGCTATAAGTAATAGCACTACAACGATGGCGGCATTTAATCGCGCTGTTAAAGGCAATGTTATCGGTACTGTTGGGGTTGGATCTACAACAACTAGCGTTGTATCAAGCTCTTTGACTCCGGCTGGAACTGTTGCTGATCAATTCAAGGGTCGTTATATTGTATTTGCCGATGATACAACCACAGCGGCATTGCGCGGACAGGCATCAGATATAACTGCCAACACTGCATCAGCGACCCCAACATTTACGGTTACGGCATTAACAACCGCGCCTGTGTCTGGCGATACATTTAGCATTACATAATATAAAATGGCCTCTAAAGGTAGATTAGGGTCTGGCGGTTATGGAATAAGGCGAAAGGGAAGTTTTGCCGGAAAGACGATAACCGTAATTGCTGCAAGGCTAGACACAAGACAGATATTTTATACACCAGGGGTTGTGCCTGATGATATTAAACAGATTCGTAGATACATAAAAGATGAATTAAACGCAATATCAAGAGCAGTAGCTGAATTGGCGTCGGGACATTTAACCGTGACATATGTTGAACCGATTAGGCCGCGCGACGGAAATATCAGGCTTGCTGATGGCACAGGATGGAACCCAGGATCAGGCAGGGGTGTGTATGTTTATTATAGTAGCGCTTGGAATTTATTAGGATAAAAAGGAGTAATCATGGGGTTATTTAGCAGCTTATTTGGGTCAAAAAGCAAAACAAAGTCAAGCAATGAACCATGGTCTCCTGCTCGTAACAATATAACCGGAGAGGGCGGGCAAACAGGAATAATACCTGAATCTCAAAGAATTTATGAACAAGGCATGTGGAATCCTGACATGCAGGAAGGCGCTGATATTTATGGAAATGTATTAGGAGCTAGATACAATAGTCCATATTTTGATCAAGTTAATAATGTCGGTATAAACGCCATGACCGGCGGTTTTGATCCGGACATTGGGAAAGTTGCTGATATAACACCTCAAAATGTTAATTTAACGCAAGCCAGATCTGGGCAGGGCGCGCTTGATCCAACATTTGCGATGCAACGAATGTTAAGCGGAACACCTGACAACCCTTATTTAGATCAACAAGCCAATGCCATAACAGCGTCATTAACAAGGAACATGAACGAAAATGTTATGCCTGGCATTAGATCAAACGCGATTGCCGGCGGTCAGTATGGCGGATCTAGGCAAGGTATCGCCGAAGGTTTGGCTACATCGAGATTAAATCAAGATTTAGCTCCAGCATTGACAAATCTATATGGTGGTGCATATGAAAATGCGCAGGGTAGAATGTATGGAACTGCTTCAGGTCTTAATCAGCAAGCTGAAAATGTAGCTACTGGCAACGTTAATAGAGATTTTCAGGGTCAGCAATTTAACGCAAATTTGCAGTTGCAAAACAATGCTCAAGAGATGCAAAGAGCACAACAAGCGTTGTCGCAACGTGGTGCTGGACTTGGATTGTTATCGCAAGGCATGAATATGCAGGACACACTTTATGATCAATACCAAAACTTGCAGCAACAACCAAGCCAGTATGGGTGGCAGAATCTTAATAATTACGCTGGAACGATGATACCAATCGCCCAGCTTGGCGGAACAGCAAAAAGCACACAAACGAGTCAGCCGGGAATAGTCCCAGCAGCGCTTGGCACGGCAACAGGTATCGCTGGAATGTTTAGCGGAATGGGCGGATTAAGCAAATTAAGCTCTATGGGTGGGCGTGGTTTATTTTCCGGCAACACGCCAATAAGCAGCTTAACATAAGGAGATTTTTTGTGGATAATTGGACAAATCCTAGAACTTTGATGCTGTTAGGTGCTTCGAGCGGTTTCCTTGATCCTCGTGGTGGTATGAGCGGTGGATTTCAGGGAGCTATGCAAGGATTGCAGGCCGGAACCATGATGCAGCAGCAAAGAGCGCAACAAGAAATGGCGCAAAAAAAGGCTATGCGGCAGATAGAGATTAATGATTATCTGACAAACCTATCAAAGACGCATGACGCAAGCGACCCTGTATCTATGGGGCGCGCCTTGATCGGCTCAGGCTATCAAGAATTGATTCCTGTTGGGACTAATTTACTTAAATCAAAAACAGCCAAATCCTTTTTGAAGGGTGTTGATGAAAAAGGTAAGCCAGCGTATTTTACTGGATATAGCACAGGAGAAGTATCTCCGACCGGTGTTACTCCGGCGGAAAAACTGGAATTTCAGAATTTAGGCAATCAAACGGTAGCGCTTGACCCATACACCGGGCAACCAAAAACAAGTTATGCCCAAGGAATTAGTCCGGGACAAAATGCACAGCTTGCGCAATCACAAGGACAATTTAATATGAGTCATGCCCTTGCGCAACAAAATTCTGAACTAAATAGATTTAAGGCGATGCAGCCGCAACTTGTTGACGGGGCATTTGTTTATCCTCCTAGCGCACAAAATCCACAGGGCGCCATGGTTAAAACTGATCTTTTCTCGGCGCCGAAAGGTAGTGAGGCTGAAAAAACAAAATTATCAACAAGAGTTAAAAGTACCCTTGGAAACGATACCGAGGATCTGATAAAGCAAGCTACTGGTAGTATGGTTGGCTCCGCTGCTGATACTGGCGCCTCAGTATTTGGCGTTACCACTCCGGGGGCCAAGGCAAATGCAACACTAAAAATACGCGCTGCAACATTAGCTGGCAATATGCCAAGGTTTGAAGGCCCTCAATCTGATGCTGACAGGAAATATTACCTTGAAATGGCTGGAGATTTAGCAAACCCAAGCAAAACAACAACTGAAAAGTTAATGGCATTGAAAGAGCTTCGTAGAATGCATAATATAGTTGATGATAAAAATTCAGCTAGTGATTCTAACGGCTGGAATGTGCAAAGGATAGATTAATGGCTACTTTTGAAATAACATCACCGGATGGTAAAAAATACAGGGTTAGTGCCCCGGAAGGAGCAACCGAGAAAGATGCTATAAAGCACTTGCAGAGTCAGATTGGTTGGCAAAAAGAATCTGTAACCAAACAAACAGTTGATCCATACACTCAAACAGCACAAAAACAGTCAACAGTAGAGAATCTGCTTGCTGGTGCTGGTGGCGGCATGTACGGAATGTATTTAGGGGCGAAACAATTGCTGGGGAAAACAACGCCAGAAGAAATTGATCAGCATAAGCGCGCTATGGCCGGGTTGAGATCAACAACCGCCGGAACTGTTGGTGATATAGGCGGACAGATTGCGGCCAGCTTGCCGGCCTCATTAATTCCGGGCGTAAACACTTATCTTGGCGCAGGGTTAGCTGGAGCTGGAATTGGTGCATTGCAACCAACGCAAAAAGAAGGCGAAAGATTGTCTAATGCTGCTATTGGCGCAACTGGAGGGTTAATCGGCAATGCAGTTGGGCGCGGTATTGGAAAATTATTGCAGCCTGTACCGAGATCGATTGACAATGCTACTGGCGTCGAAGCAGCAAAAAGGCTTGGCATGCAATTAACTCCAGGACAAAGGACTGGAAGTACCGGATTGCAGCAAGCTGAGTCAGTGTTGAGTCGCACGCCCGGAAGCGCAGGAATGTTTGACAGGATAAAAGATTTAAACCAAAGTAAGATAAATGCTGCTGCGGCAAAATCTATTGGCGAGAACTCGACAAATCTGACGGAAAAAGTCATTGCTAGAGCTTCAGACAGGATAGGTAAAACATTCAACGAGTTATCATCTAAATCAAAAGTAAGTTTGGATGACGACTTTACTAAATTAATAAATGAATTAAAGGGTACCAATGAAAAGTTGGGGCCATTTCGTAATCCACAAGTTGATGGATTAATTAAAAAAAGCACGCAACTCGCACAAATGGAAGATATTCCGGGTGATGTTTACCAGGTAATAAGATCGGAATTAACAAGTGGCGCTGATGATGCTTATCGTGCTGGAAATAGCGCTGCAGGAAGGGCAATGAAGGATATTAGAAACGCTCTTGATGATTCGGCAAAAAAGGGGTTGTCTGCGGCAGATCAAATAGCATGGGACAAAGTAAGAAAAGAGTACGCCAGCTTAAAAACTTTAGTTAAAGGCAATACTATTGAGGCTGGTAATGTAAAGCCAAATTTAATAAATAGCGCTATGGCCAAATTTAACCCGCAAATGTATAAATCTGGCGCAATAGATTCTCCACTTAATGATATAGGCGTTATTGCTCAAAACTTCAAACAATCCGTACCAAACTCGGGTACCCCTGAGCGCACTGCAATGCAAAACATGTTATTTGGAAATCCGGTTACTGGAATTCCATCGATGGCATTGGCGAACATGTATGGAAGAGCATATTTATCAAAACCAGGCCAAGCTTACATGAATAACGGTATGGTTAAAATGTCCCCGGGAGTAAGAAGATTTTTAGCTAACGCAGGACTGCTTTCCGGTGCCACTTCATTATCTAATGTAAATAATCAAAATAACGAATGACAGATATTTTTTATGAATCAGATGGTGTTATGATTGAGAGGGTAACTGTGCATGGTTATATCATTCGCGGCTATGCTGACGGGGCTGGATATCCAGACGAATTTGAATGGATAGTTGTTGCTATAATAGATGGGTCTGTAGCTACATTAAAGGGTTTTCTGCATATAAAAAATGGCAACTGGCCGCTGAAACATGCGCGACTTGTTGACAATTTTTTAAGGTCGATTGGCTGCAAATTGATCAAGTACGAGCGCGAAAAAAAAGGAACAATGATAAATGTCACGCGAAAACTTTGATAAATTAATCAAAGAGTTTAAGCCTATTGTTAACGCAATAGTTTATAAAGTTATGAGCAAAATGCCATATTCGGCAACGATACAACGCGATGACTTAACTCAGGCTGGGTTCATTGGGTTATGCGATGCCGCTAAAAAAAGCATGGTTGATCTCAAATCGAAACAGTTTGAGTGTTATGCTAGAACACGCATTTATGGCGCAGTTGTCGATGAGATAAGACTCGCTGATTTTGTGGCTAGATGCGTGCGCGACTCAATCAAAAATGGAACTGCCGATGATTATACAAAGAGCCTTGCTGGATCTGGTGATTTTTTAGATATTGATGATTATGAGATACCAGATAGTAGAGATCCACTAAAAATTCTGATCGAAGAAGAAGCAATAAAACTCATTAACGACGCGGCTGATTTTTGCGATCATCAGGACAGATTGGTATTAGATATGCTTTATAACGAAGGCATTACAAAGCGGGAAGCGGCGGAACGATTGGGCGTACATGAGACACGCATACATCAGCTTAATAAACTCGCTATCAATAAAATCAAGGAACAAGTATGCAGTTAATGCTAAATCGTTTTGATATTACCGATAATTGCGCAATTGGTAGATTATCGGTAGATGGTAAATTTATTTGCTATACGCTCGAAGATGGTGTGCGCGTATCAAAAATACCCGGCATTACTGCAATACCTCGCGGCAATTATCGAGTGATAAAAAATTACTCGTATCGATTTAAGCGCGAAATGTTACAGCTTGTTGATGTACCTGGATTCACTGGAATAAGAATTCATGCCGGGAATACTGCAAAAGATACGGAAGGTTGTATACTTGTTGGGCTTACTGCTGGCGATGAGGAGATATACCGAAGCCGTGAGGCGCTGAAATTGTTGGAAGATATGTTATTCCCATTAAAAGAAGGTATTTTTATAAAAATAACGTAGGCGAAACCATTAACAAAGAAAAATAACGCCTAAAATCGAATTGTAGTGAGTGTTTTATATAAATCAAGAGGTTATATGATTAAATTATTGATTGTTGTTTTGCTCTTATCAGGTTGCGCATCGACCGCCAGAATCACGCTGGAATCCGCTTATATCGATACTATGATTAAATCAGGCGCACCAAAAGAAGCCATTAAAACCGGGTCACTGACCGATACGCAATTAACAATAATGACTCATGCGTTTAATAAATACGATCAATTCCGCGCGAAATGGACAGCCAATTTTAAAACCGGCGGTTTGCTTTATGCAGTCACGCTGGACGATCAATTGCTCACTGACTATCAAGAGCTGAAACAACAATACAAAGCAGTGAAGCGCATAGTTATTGCAAATTGGAACGATTACGACGCGGTAACGAGAATGCAGCTCACCGAATACATGCGACATGCTGAATCTTTAGACTCCGCCGTTATTGAGTTTATAGCTGATAAGGATCGTGATCAAGCTATTAACCACGCTCTGGAAATTTTCGCAACTGTATTGCAAATAGGATTGACGATAAAATGAAAAAACAAATATTTAATGTTGTAGATGAATCTATAAACAATAAAATGTTTTTCGGTTCAGCAGAAGCCATGAATCAACATTACGGGTATAATTTTCTTACGACAAATGCGGCATTTATTAAGAAAAAACTAAAACATAAGCCACTTAAACGGGGTGTTGCGTGCACGAATACGCAGAGTTAATAAAAATTGGATTATTTACTATAGCCGGACTGATTGGCATGTTGTTTAGCTACTATCGACAATGGTCGTGGGGTGATCAGCATATATCGTTGTGGTGGTACATGTTCGGAGACTCGCATGCGGTCGGTAGGGCGCTGACAACTCTTGCGGCAATGTGCGCCGGTGCCGGTGGTTTGGATTATCTGGACACGTTGACTACTCAGCAAATAGTTGTGGCCGGACTTGTGATCGGATTGCTCGTACCACAAACCGTAAAGGATAAATCAAATGGGTAAATTTGTCACTGGGTTGGATGTGAGGAAGCTCGATGAGCATAAATGGCAATTATTAGGGCCATTTGTGTACGAGTCAGACACGGTCGGAACCATTATTGTGCCAAAAGGATTCATCACGAATTTTGGTTCAGTTCCACGCCTGCCATTTATGTATGCAGCATTCGGCGGCGTTGGCGACCAGGCTTGCACGCTGCATGATTGGCTTTATGCCGCTCCGCACGAAACTTTTAGCGGGTCTGGTGTGGTCGTTGATCGGGCAACGGCTGATAAGGTGCTGCGTGGCGTGATCAAAGAGTGTATGCGCGACAGTTGGACTATCGCTCAATCAATCACAGCTTGGGCAATGTGGGCTGGTGTGCGTGTTGGTGGATCATCGCACTGGGGTAAATGATATACGAATATCATTTGCATCTGCATCATAATGAAGATGGCACTCTGTTGAGTACCAAAATGCTGGTGGCGCCCCATCTTTTTGTGGCGTGCCTTTACCATAATGATTATCAAAAACAGGGCACTTGCATCCTTGCAAAATAGCCTCATTGCTTCCTGGGTTTGGTATTTTATTTATCATTGTTATTAAATTCTCCAATTAAACTAATTGCTTTTTTAATCATTAAAGCAGGTTCTTTTGCTTTATCAAAACAGTACTTACATGGATGCACTGTAATATAATTATGTACTTTTAACGAGCCGGTAATTTTGTTGTCGTAATTAAAATTACGGTTTTCCGTTGATCTCGGATCATCATAATCAAGATTCAGCGCGCCCCCGCATTCTGAGCAGCAAAATTGCATAACAAGGCTATTCCTCATTTTACCCCCACAAATTAATCATTTGATCTTAACTGACGTTTCTATTTTTAGACTAAATCTAGTTACATTACCATCATTAATATTATTGTATGCCTCAAATACCATTTTAAATAATTCCTTTATCCCATATTCTTCAATCATTAGTTCAAGCTTCACAATTTTATCTGTCCTGCTAATTTTTTCGTTATTGTTTTTTGTCATACATTCTCCACAAATCGTTTGTAAAATCTTGTTATTTCGTTGATATATACGCGGCTTGCGCCTGTTTGTTTCATTATCTCCAGCATATCTTTTTGTTGTTTTAGCAAATCAATAACAAGATACTTTTTCTTTGACAACTTTTTTCTTTCATCCCATTTCTGTATCTTAAATATCTTATTTGCTATTATCGCCCTGCCCTGCTTATGTTCCAAGTACGGCGCCATATAATCAATATCCAAAACCATTGTTAGTAATATTTTTGGATCAGTCACGCCATCCCCGTTCATATCTCTTATATATCTGTTTATTTTTTTATGTTCTGATTCGGTGATAATATTGTTATTTCTGGATTTAACTTTAACCGCCTCTATCACAAATCTACTTTTGTATGAGATTTTGCTCTTTATTTCTGGTGGTTTTTTTATCCCAAAATCAACAGCCCAGTGTTGATCCATCACGGACACCTAATTTTATGCGATTGATCAACATTTACTTGACTTGCTGAGTCGCCGAAAAATGCAACAACAATAAGCAATATAATAAGCGCAATAAATGCGGAAACTTGTTGTTTGAGTGTTTCGTGTTTAGCTCTGAAATTTTTCATGTCTGAATTTTTGTATGTCATTTTGTTATCAAAATAAATAATTAATTATTGATATTACTGAGCATAAAATCACCGTGCAAATCATAAGCATTAGCGATATATCAGAGTTTTTTTCTTGCGCAATCCTTCGTGATCTTTCTCTTGTTGCGCATTCTGCAAGTTCTTTACTGCAATAAATTTCCTCTTGAATTAAATCATTCTTTATTTGCATATGCTTTTCCAAGTGCAGAATATAACCATTAACTATTTCAAGGCTTGGCGCTATTTTTGGTTGTCTTTGCTCTGTCATTTTAGTTCCTTTAATTAATTAATAAATTCTCAAATGATTATCTAGGTTCACTTCGATAATTCTTAATCCAAAAATATCCTTTTCATTATTATCCATAAAAATAATATGTTGTCTATTCATTCTGTCAGAGAGGATTGATATTAATTCATTATGACCTAAGTAGGCTGTGGATGGTCTATTGCCGTTTTTTATTTGATTATATAATTCAGTTTGTATTCTTTTAGCAAGATCATTCATCTTGGTGTCTCCGTATATGCGTATGTGTCAAAAATCAATAAAATTAAAACTGACTCGATGAACCAAAATATAATTAAAGCCAATGTTGAGGTGATCATTTGATCCGCTAATTATTAAATTAATAAAATACTGTTTTTCTCGATTAAAATGCAATGATGTTTAAAGTCCGCACATTCCTACACGATCAATAACTAAAACATTAGGGTTATCATTAATCGCGCATCGAGACTACCACGCTGTCAAACAGCAAAACCAGCACTTCTGGAACAAAAGGTAAACATTGCGGACTCCCTTTAAAAAAACTATCCTTCTACCACATTCAAAGATAATAAAAATATTAAAACACATAGTGCGGCAAGTACATAATCAAAATAATCTGGTATATGTTTATCGTTCATATTTATTTCCTTTTTTTTAGTTGAAAAATTTGATACACTCAATTTACTATTATTAATTAATATTGTCAATCTTTTTTTCAATATTTCTAGAAATTACCAACCATATCTACTTTGTTATTTATTTTTAACCAGTCATTAAAAGCATCCATAGCAGCATCGCAACCAAGCGCAACACAAACAAAAGCGCCACATACTTTGGCTGCATACAGATAGTCTATCTGATCCTGATCGATAACAGACAGGGTTCTGTCTTTACGTTTTAACTCGCACACGAAAGCCGGACTTCCGGGTATGATGATGTCGCTTGACCCTTTTGTCATGCCCATTGCTCTGCTCTTGTTGATAGCTACAAACTGCCCGTTTATTAACTTACCCTCATTTTCCGGGTGGATTAGAGCGCGACCATATGTATTTTGATATTGCGCTCTAATCCGTGATATAAATGTCATTTGCTCCATCGATTCTATCGGACACTTCTTGTCGCGGAATTTTTGGTTGCCGTACAGTGGTATTCCGGGTATTGGCTTTATGCTCATGTCGCCTATTTATTCATTAAATTAATGTAATCAATCATTCTATACAAACTATTAAGCATCTCTTTATCTTTTTTTGAAAAACTCACCCCCTTTTTTTTGTTATTGCTATCATGTTGTTTTTTCTCCAAATAATCGAGCAGCTCTGCATTATTTTTTGATAGACGACCTATCCCCTCTCTCATATTCATGACGCATCCTCCAATTTATCAATGTCCTGATTAAAGCACAAAACATCATAAAATCCTGTTTTCATGTTTTTTTTGTATGTAACTGAAAAAGGCATTTCATCGCCACCGTTTGTTGCTTCAATAAATTTTTCGTACTGTTTTATAAAATATTCCTTCCCTGATTGTATCTGATACCAAACCGAAAATGATCTGAATTCTGTTGAAAAATCAACTTTCAAAACGTTATTTCCAGCCGCTGATAAAGTTTTTTTCTGAGACCACGACAAAACTCTATCACACTGCGTTTGGTATGGATCGCGCTTTCTTGCTCTAAAATCAGCAATTAATTTGTCATTCGGATTGACGATCTCTGCTTTACACGCTGCACAATATCTTGCCGCAATGTCGTTATGTTCTTCGCATTCCGTACATTTTTTAAATGTCCAACGATAATCGCATTGCTCATATTGTCCGCTTTTTTTTCTTTGCATACCCATACATCTGCGACCATAATGCGCGGGCATAGCTCCATACTCTGACTCAATTCTATTGCAGTCCAGGTCAGTAAAATAACCGTTCTCATCAATCCCAAATCCGTCTGGATTTTCGCGTCCTGTGAATAGATTTTCAGAATAACAATCTTCGCAAATTGCCTTTATTGGCGCGGAATCTCCCTTATCTTTCCAAGTTTTTATAACTGGATTGAATAGATCGCCGTCAGGATGGTGATTGTCAATATTGTTAGCATAATCAAGCAACAAACAATCTTTTTTGCCATCCGCAAGACGCACGCCCCTGCCTATAACCTGGTGCAATAAAGCGCTTGATTCCGTCGCTCTAAGTAATGCTATAACATCGAGCTTAGGAAAATCAGTGCCGCGAGTAAAAACCTGCACGTTAACAAGATATTTTATCTTGCAATCAGTAAAATCTTTAACTATTTTATCTCTGTCAATAGGCTTAGTTTTGTCTGTAACGATTGCCGATAAATGAGGTGGCAAACTCGCAAAACACTCCTCAGCATGCTTCTGTGTTGCTGCAAAAATCAACACTGATTTACGATTACGTGATTGATTTATCACGTCCGCAATAATCGCGCTTGTCTTGCGTCCATGGCCTAAAAACGCCCTATCAATCGATTGCGTGGTAAACTTACCCATGCTATTAATTTCCAGCTCTGACGTGTCATAGCCCTCATTAATAGCACCAATTGTTACAGGCGACACAAATCCCAACTCAAGCAAGTCACGCCCAGAAATATGCACTATCTGTTTAGTAAAAAACGGCCTCTTAGTTTGATCTTCTGGTACTGGATTGTCATCTACTTTAACTCTATAAATGTAACCTTGTCCCAATTTGTACGGGCTGCTTGTCAATCCCAAAACCCTCAACAACGGATTATTTTTTTTGATTGATTCGATAATCTCTAATATAGTTGGAGTTAGGCTTGCGTCAGCCTCATCGAGTATAATTAATCCAAACTTATCGCAAAATAAATTAAGTTTATTTTTCACTGTTAATGCAGTACCAAAAACTACGTTATATCGCAGCGATGCCTGTTTTTTTGACGCACTAAAAATCGAGCATTTCTCTCCAGTCATTTCATATTTTGCTGCATTTTGCGTCAGTAACTCCTTATTTGGCTGCAACACCAGAACTTTTTTACCAGTCATTCCGGTAATTATTCTTGCAATTTCAGAAATGATCATGCTTTTTCCTGCGGCTGTGTATGCCTCAATTAATCCTGGCTCCACCGTTGATTTTAGCCAGTTTATAGCTAAATCAACGGCCTTCAGCTGGTATGGCCTTAACGTATAACTCATTTTTTATTACCTTGTTTTTTTACTCACAAAATTGCTTAATAAATTCCACCTCATTTGCATCCCATGCGGCATTCCATGCGGCAGCCCTTGCGGCATCACTTGCGGCATCACTTGCGGCAGCCCTTGCGACAGCCCATGCGGCATCCCATGCGGCATCACTTGCGGCAGCCCTTGCGGCAGCCCATGCGGCAGCCCATGCGGCATCACTTGCGGCATCACTTGCGGCAGCCCTTGCGACAGCCAGCTCATCCATTGACGCCAAATCGTTCGCGAATTTTTCCGTGACATCATTAGTAATTTTAGCCACGCCAGTTTTGTCTAAATGCTCTACTTGTCTAGCGCACCATACCGCATAGAGTCTTATCTCTTTGTCATAACCCTCAACCGATCGCAGGCACCATAAAGCGCCATTAATTCCGTTGCTATCTAATATCGTTTTAAAATGTAATGGATCATCATCAACAGACGATTTATTTATGTTTTTAAGCAATTTTTTCCATCCTGATTCGCACGGGCGGAATTTTTTAATGTTGCTTAACGTTGTTTTTAGTATCATTTTACAATCCTTCAAATGTCAATCTTTTGTAAATTCCAACCGTCCTTTTTACGTCCTCCCGACAATAATTAACAACTTTTTGCGGGTTTGTTTTCCACGTCTCAGCCACCATCGATCCATCAAAATCACCTTTGCCATCAATGCCAAAAGCTTTGCACAAAGCATCCATAGATACGCGCTTATCGCGATCTTGCGACCACATAAGCATAGTGTCAGCAATCCATTCACCCCACGGCCTTGAGTTCATGGCCATTAATAAATTGCCGGGTGGTTTTATGCCCAAGATCATTGATCTATGCTTTAAAAATGGCAGATCAAAACCAGTGATATTATGTCCGCAAAATTTTGTTATATTTTGACTAATCCCCGAATATAATTGCTCTATTGCTATAGTCTCATCGTCGGCCGATGTCGAACAATAAACACAATCATCAATCGATTCGAAACTGAAGTGCCATGCAATGCATGCTATCCGTCCATGCATGCCATCGAAGGATGTTTTTGCCACCGCATCTTTTAGAGCTTGGTCGTAATTCTCCTCCATCCATACATCTATCGATTCTTTTTTCTTGATGTTGCCCGGTGGTTTTATTGTTGCTGCGATTTGTTTAATTATTGCCGGGTCTTCTGTTGGCAACGTCTCAATGTCAAATGTCAGTATCATTTTGTATCCTTAAAAATTTATAATTCTATCGACCGATTTTGGATTTATATATCTGTGATTTTGTAGTCATTATTTTATCCTCCAAAAATACGGCTTATTAGGCCGTATTGTATTATTCTCCGTTAATTCCGCTTCCATTTTTTCTATGCCAATCTCTATGACATTTTGAGCACAACCATCTGACTATGAGCGGCAAAGCGTAATCATCATGATGTCCATGCAAATTTTTATTTAAACCACCACAAGATTCGCAAATATCAGGCTTAATTAATTTATTATCTCTTATGTGATTATTAATTATCATTGACGCTGATTTCTTAATCACATTATTTGCAGACCATTTGTTTTTAGCTTTTCTTGCAACTAATCTTCCCTCTTCTGTTTGAAAATACTTTTCCCTACCTTCTATTCTGTGCGGTAGATTTGCCCTGCTTTTGTCGTACTCTCTATAATAATCAATATTTTTTAATCTATTTAAAATCACATCTTTTCTATTACATTCTTTGCATTTATTTAACCTCCCGTCAGACATCCCTTTGTGCTTATAGAAATCTGACAGGGGTTTTAATTTTTCACATTTAAAACAAATTTTTGAATCATGCATACCAATCCTTTATGTGATTTAAAGATTGGTCATTACAACATGATCCTAATTAAAAGGTAAATCTTCCTCCTCAACGTCATTATTTTTTCTTGATGATTGATTTGCGCTTTGTTTTGATGGTGATTTATTGCTACTTAAGCTTGATATACCCATTAAATAATTTTGCTGTTTTTTTGTGTCTTTGTCAGTCATCATCCCAACAACCACAATCATCGATTTATTGATTAAATACCTTGCCAGATCATCATCGGTTGGTTCTTTTCTCAATGCTCGAATTTTTCCTCCTGCATTCGCGTCTATATTCAAAAACATACGGTAATCTTTAACCGCCTGGTCGTCGTTATTGCTTTTGATAAAAAAGTTCTTGAAAATTTTCTGGCCTTTAAATTCCCCCTCATCAATATCAAATCGCATAGAAATGCAATCCTCACTTTCCTTGAGGTTTTTATAATTTTCTTTAAATTTCCATGAAATCTTGTCAATACAAGCTTTTAAGCGAGAATCATGCGGTATTACCGGAAAATCACCACTTTCGTTTACATAATTTCCGGTTACTTCCTCGTCATCATCTTTCCATAAGTCAATTGCCATTTTCCATTTCTCCTGTTAAAAATTAAATTTTACAAACAATCACCATCACCGCAACCGTGTCCATAGCCTGAACTTGAGCCATCTCCATAACAGCTGCCTGAGACATTGCCTTGTCCGTCGCTATTGCCTGCGCATTCTCCCGATCCATCACCACTTCCATCGCCATCTCCATAACCATCTACATAACCATCTACGTAATCATAACTTAATCCATGATGCCCATTTTTAATCCTCGATAAATCTTTCATAACTGTCCTCAGCTACTTTAGTTGTTGGTATAAATTCAACTACATTTGTTAAAAAAATATCTCCCGTCTTATTAATTCTCCCTTTTTTAATACCATTGTTTGCAATAGCAGATAATGATAATCCACCCCCTTCCCATCGCCACAATCTAAGCGCGTTTTCTAGTTTTACTTCCATCGATGTCTCTTGATTAATCCAGACTACATCGCCGATATGCACGCCAGCACTGTAAGTTCTGACTAAACATCGCTTGCCCAACATCGGATGTTGTTTTTGTGTTTTAGTTGCGCATAGCGTTAGATTTTGAATTTCTTTAATTTGCCCAATTGTTAATTCATCCGTATTAATTGACATTTTCTATTTCTCCATTTTGTTTAACTTCTTTTTCTTGATTAAAATATGGGATAAACTCCAGTAATGGATTTACTGTTTCCCATGGTTTTTCTTGATTTTCAATCACAAAATCAATTTCAGTCGGCATTGAATATCGTGATTTTGCGTCGATAAATCCAATCACTCCATCGGCTGACGTTATGAGTACCCTGTCTAAGCTGCGTTTGATCCGCCCGGGTTTAATTTGTTGCCCTTTTTTGTTTGTCTCACCACCAGTTATTGTTTCATGTTGTTTGATATAAATTACAGCATCGCATTCTGACAAGTAAATATCCCTGCTTTTTTTATGCATTCTGATACCGTAAACTGTGTACTGATCAGCAGATTCAGGCGTACTTTTGCGTCTTTGCTCTTCCGTGTGCGCCAAAAAAACAATACTCATGTCGCGCTTGGCTCTGATTTTTATACACTTTTGTATTATCTCTCGGTGAAATCCTGATATAACGTCGTAAGCTTTTTGATAGCCTCCCATGCAATCCTGTATTGATTTGCATGGATCTTCAAATTTCACTACTTCTGACTCAAAAAGTGCTTGCAGGCTTGTCGTTGTATCAATAACCAATGTTTTGTAGTTATGTTCAGACTCGTAAATTTCCTGTAATTGGTCGAAAATTACTTGTTTTGGACGAACATTTCTTTCAGCCAATGGCTCAGGTAATTGGCGCAATAACAATGGTTGTTTATCTTCTGGCCATGTTTCAAAAACCGTGCCAGAATCTTCGGCTTGTATAAAAATAGGATTGGGAAACAGCGCGGCTAATGTGCTTTTCCCAGCCGCTGGAAATCCAACAATGGTAATCATCGGCGGCTTTATGCGCGGTTTTGTTGCTTTATCTAAATAACTCATTTTTTATCCTGTTTGTTATCAAAAATCAACAATTGCATTGTAAAATAATCAATGATAATATGTCAACACTTTTGTAAATAAATATTTTCAATTTTTAATAAAAAGGAGTTTTGGATGAAAAAAATAGACGTTATAGAATATTTTGGTGGTGTTAAACAAACCGCTCAGGCGCTTGATTTGTGGCCGCAAACAATCTATCAATGGGGTGATAATGTGCCCGATACTTTAGCTTACAAAATACAGGTTATAACTGATGGTGCGCTAAAAGTTAATGGTGGTGGTGATAAATGATTGATGACTTTTTATCGCGACTCGAAAAAGTAAAAAAGCGCGGCAATGGTAAGTATATGGCGTCGTGCCCATGCCATCCCGATCGCAATCCGTCCCTGTCGATTAAAGACGATAACGGCACAATACTAATGCATTGTTTTTCTCAGGGCTGTACGTCGCACGATATATGCAGCGCAATCGGGTTTGATTTGAGTGATCTTTTCCCGCCATCGGATTATAGCAATTTTGATGGCAACGATTATCGCTCGGAAGCAAAAAAACGATTGCGTTTTAGTGCTGAACAAATGCTGGAGGCGCTCATAGATGAGTCTTTAATCACTTTTTTGATAGCTGAGGACATGACTAATGGCGGTATTGATGAAGCCACTAAAGCTAGATTATTGTTGTCGGTATCGCGCATCCAGGCGGCTAAAAATTTTATGAGGATTTAAAAAATGAGTTTAAAAACATGGAAGCTGGATGATAATAATGACTGATCAAAAAAAACCGCATATTTTAGATGTAATTGCAGCGCTTTTTAATGAGCAACCAGATGCCCCGTCAACCGATGGATTTAATCTCAAAAAGCCACCCGGACTGGTTGGTGAGGTCACAGACTACATAAACAGTCAATGTCGCTATCCGCTAGAAAATCTTGCTGTTATTGCGGCATTTGTGGCTGTTGGAAATATCGGGGGGCTGACAACGCGATTACACAACAGCAAGATCTCAAGCAACTTGTTTGCGTTTTGCGTTGCCGGGTCATCAGTCGGGAAAGAGTCAGTGTTGCAAGCGATAAACGAGTTACATATACAAGCTGGAATCAGTGCGGCAATACACGGCACGATAAAATCAGAACAAGAAATCATAAAGAATCTTATAAGGCATCAGGCTAGTTACTACAATATAGATGAGCTTGGTATCTTTTTACGTAAAATTGTAAACTCCCAAAAATCAGGCGGGGCAAGCTATTTACAGGGTGTAATTGGCATGCTGATGAGCGTATACAGCAAAGCATCAGGCAGGATGCTGCTGTCCGGCGATCTAAAAGAAGAAATCAAAGAATCTTTAATCAAAGAAATCGTAAAGCTCAACAAAAAAATTGACGATAAAGGGTTTGATCAAGCGATTGACCAAAGAATACAGGATATAACTACAGCGCTCAATGAGATTGACAAAGGGTTGCTTAATCCGTTTTTAAGCGTTATCGGCTTTACAACTCCATCGACATTCAATGAATGCGTTAACTTTGAACAGGTTACATCAGGATTCGTTGGTAGATCTCTCATCATCAATGAACCAAACACGAACCCGAGACGTAAGCATGGCTTTGTGCCTGGCGAAATGTCTAAAGAATTGAAAACCTCACTCGACATGCTTCGCATTAATGGCAATTATAGTACAGTCAACTCTGGCAGGGTGGAGGGCAATGGTAATTTTAATTATATTACTACTACAAATGAGGCATCGCAAGCGTTGGAGGATGCATTTGACTGGTTTGAGGATGAGGCTGAAAGACACACAGAGAAAACCGGATTTGAAGCTGTTGTTCGACGAGGTGGTGAAATGGTAGAGAAGTTATCGTTTATATTATCCATAGGAAAGCAGGAAAGGGGTATTTTAGACGTTTCGTGGGCTTTGGCATACGTTAAGAGAGATATTGAATTTAAAACGCGTCTTGCTTATTCTAACGTGTCCGAGAAGACTGACCCCATAAAAAGTATGGCTGCAAAAATCATGTGCTGTATCGGACATGAGGGCACCACGGCAGGTAAGATAGCAAACCGTTACAGAAGCAAAAAATCATTGGTGTACGATGCTATTGATTTGCTTGAAAAGTCAGGAAAGATAAGGATCGAGGATAAAATAAAAAAACCGGACAATAAACTTTATCAAGTTATTTACAAACTGGATTAATTTGTGTTATTATTGTTTCTTGTTGCAAAACAGCAAGATAGATTTACCGATAGTGACCGAAAGTGATGGAAAGTGATGAAAATTAACAGATCACTATCGGTCAAAACACTTACCAGCAAACGATTACAGGCGGACGAAAAGCGGAATGTAAAAAAACCCTTTATATACATTTATAGATACCCATACATATCTAACATATACTTATATATTATTATATATAAATATATAGAGAGTATAGTACATTTAAAAATCATATAAATTCAAGAGAATAGAAATATTCTCTTTTTTTTCGTCTAAATTTTTTATTAAATATTAAATACGTGAGGGATCACTATCGGTACTATCGGTGCTTCAAACACACTGTTTTAGCCACTCTACGGAAAGTGATGAGTTACTTTCCGTCCACTATCCATCACTTTCGGTATGATTTTAAAAGATATAGATATATTTCACTCTTTCCGTTTATTTGTTGTTATAATAATCATCCTGAATACTTGTAAAGGATTGTGATGATTATTATTAAACTTGATGACGGGTCTTATAAAAAGATAAGCGATGCTGATTACCGTAGCCTAGAGAAAAATGGCGTTATTGGGATAAAAAACAAATTAAAAAAGAAGGTTACTTATGAGGATAAAATATTGTCATTTATCTCATCTTACGGTGATAGCGGTATAACGTTGGGTAGGATTGTAAATAGATTTAGGTCGTTAAATAAGTCTGACGTTATATCTGTTTTAGATTTTTTTGAAAAAGATGGAAAAATAAAATCTGTTTTATTTATTAAAGATCATGATAAACAAGAATTTTTAACTTATTTTAAAATAAATTAAAATTTAAAAATAATTAAAAATAAATTAAAAAAGTATTGACATGTTTAAAAATAAAAGTATAATTACCACATCAGCAGCAAATAACTAAACAGGAGATTAAGATGAAAACAGTAAAAAAAATGACAACATCAGGTGCTTTTGTAATGCCAGAAAATGCCAAAATCTGGGATTCTGTCGAAGAAGCAATAAAATGGACAGGATTCAGAGCAACAAAAGAAGTTGATGCAAGAAAAGACTTATTTTGTTTCGCAGCAAAAATAGATAACGACACTGAGAATCATAAATTCTCGGTTTTTAATTTCTCAGGAAAAGCAGCAATATATGACGAATACGAAAATGAACACGGCGAGTTTGGAAAGTTTCTTACTAAAGAAGACATGAAAAATTGGGAAATAAATGACTAACCCCACACCTGCCAAAATCCGATACCCGAGGTTAGCGGCTGGATTAACTCAAAAGCAGGCAGGTAGGCCGTAACGATATTGAGAAATTAATGATTAAAAATGGAATAAATTAAAAATGAAAACAACAATCGAAGAAATTATGAAATGCAAGCCCTGTCAATCAGGTATTGATGATTTTGTAAAAAAATATGGAAGAACCTCCGGTGAAGTGTTTTTTGCTGAAATACTGGAAAGCAACGGAATACAAGACGCTATTTGGTGTTTGAGAGTTTTTCCAGACTATGATCTTAATGTTCTGAAATTTAAATACTTATGCGCTAGACGTGTAGAAAATATGGATAAGTCGGGTGTTGCTAAAGAGTGTTTAGATGTCTTAGAAATGTATTTAGATGGTGAAGTATCAAAAGAAGAATTGGAGAATGCTGCTAATGATGCTGCTAATGCTTATGATGCTGCTAATGCTAATGCTTCCGCTGCTTATGCTGCCGCTACTGAAGCCTATGCCGCTAATGATGCCACCAATTCTGCTGCTAATGCTGCTGCTAATGCTGCTAATGCCGTCGGTTATGCTACTTACGCCGCTACTGCTACTACCGAAGCTTATGCTGTCGCTGCTGCTGGTGCTGCTGCTAATGCTGGCGCTGCCGTTGGTGCCGTCGGTTATGCTACTTACGCCGCTACTAATGCTGCTGCTAATGCTGCTATTAATACTGCTATTAATGCTAATGCCGCTGAACGAGAATGTCAAACACAAATATTTATAGAAATATTTTGTCAGGATGAAAAATGAAAACAACAATTGAAGAAATCTTAAAATTCAATCCTTGCCAATCCGGAATCGATGAATTTACAAAAAAATATGGAAGAACCTCCGGTGAAGTGTTTTTTGCTGAAATACTGGAAAGCAACGGAATACAAGATGCAATCTGGTGTTTGAGAGTTTTTCCTGATTACGACATTAATGTTATGGAATTTAAATATCTTTGTGCTAGACGAGTTGAACACTATGATAAGTCGGGTGTTGCTAAAGAGTGTTTAGATGTCTTAGAGTTGTATTTGGATGGCAAAGCAAGCAAAAAAGAGTTGGCTAATGCCGCTAATGCTGCTTATGCTTATGCTGCTGCTTCTGCTGCTGGGGCTGCTTATGCCACTTTTGCTGCTGCTGCTGCTGCTTATGCTGGTGCTGCTGCTTATGCTGCTGCTGCTTATGCTTATGCTGCTGCTTATGCTGCTGCTGCTTATGCTTATGCTGCTGTTAATGCTGGTGTTGCCGTCGCTTATGCTGCTGCTGCTTATGCTGCTGATGCTAATACCGTTGCCACTGCTGCTTATGCTGATGAACGAGAGTATCAAACACAAGTATTTGTAGAAATATTTTGTCAGGATGAAAAATGAAAACAACAATTGAAGAAATTATGAAATATAATCCTTGTCAATCAGGTATTGATGATTTTGTAAAAAAATACGGAAGAAATTCTGGTGATGTAAGTTTCAGAGAAATTCTTGAAAGCAACGGAATACAAGATGCAATCTGGTGTTTGAGAGTTTTTCCAGACTATGATCTTAATGTTCTGAAATTTAAATATCTATGTGCACGCAGAGTTGAACATCTAGACACTTCAGGTACAGCTAAAAAGTGTTTAAATGTCTTAGAAATGTATTTAGATGGTGAAGTATCAAAAGAAGAGTTGAAGAATGCTGCTAATGATGCTGCTAATGCTTATGATGCTGCTAATGCTAATGCTTCCGCTGCTTATG
>ERZ1292625.596-Hain-H41-01um-R1-596-length-52079-cov-25_pt2 | contig 37480 bp, 37 predicted proteins | sample MGYA00564400_ERZ1292625 | MGnify/ENA primary metagenome ERZ1292625 (study PRJEB36523, sample SAMEA6512639) | groundwater metagenome | collected 2019-01-08 | study: AquaDiva: Metagenomics assemblies of 32 groundwater samples
CCCGGAACTTCATGCTTATCCGGAACTTGACCTGCGCGTTGTTGTTCCCGGGCCAGCGATTTATAGAAAAATAATTCACCTTGTGCGTGGAAACAGGCCTGTCCTTTTTTTGCCCAAAGTACTCGCTTTGAGGTGATTTTTGCTGCTGCTCAGTGGGCAGCGTGTCTTCAGGATTATTCACGTCATGTGCTTGACTCAACCTATCAGCCTGTTGGACCGCCTTCGCAGATTCATTAAGCTCACCTGCGTCGCCATTGACGGCAAAAAACAGCACAGTGGTAAAAACGATCATTAATTTTTCCACAATGGCTCCCAGGCGTACAATGGTACTGTCACAATCTTTCACCGCAGAGACGCGGAGACACGGAGAAATGCATATTGAAAATAACAGGGATTTTCTCTGCGCCTCTGCGTCTCCGCGGTTAAACTCGACTTATTGCCAGTCCATCAAGAATGGTCGGCCTCTGATTGCCCAAGTGCAGCCCTTACGATTTTGACTAATTCGTCTGTTTCAAAAGGCTTATGGAAATACGCGAACACCTCATTGCTGAGAGACTTTATAAAAGACTCCACACCGGTATGCGCGGTAAGCATGACTATCGGTATGTTCTTGTACTTTTTGCTATCTTTGATCTTTCTGGACACCTGCAGGCCGTCCATCCCCGGCATCATAAGGTCCAGCAGTACGAGGTCTATGGTCCGGGTTTTGATCTTCAGCAGGGCGTCTTCCCCGTTTGCGGCGCTTACCACCTCGTAGCCTCTCGGAACGAGTATGTTTTCGAGCAGTTTGAGGTTCGCAGGTACATCGTCGACACAGAGGATGATCGGCTTCTTCAGCGTCATGTTTTCTTTCGGAAGAATGTTCTTTACGATCTCAATGAATTTTCGCGTATCAATGGGTTTTGTCACATATTCGTCAAACCCGGCTTCCAGGGCCTTTTCCCTGTCGCCTTTCATGGCAAACGAGGTGACGGCGATCACCTTCAGCTTGCTCAGTTCCGGTGTTTTCCGCAATTCCCGTATCACCGCAAAACCGCCCATAACAGGCATCTGCAGATCAAGCAGTATAAGATCAGGCATGTGCTCTCCGGCCATCGCCAACCCGGCTGCCCCATCAGCCGCCTCCAGCACCTCATAGCCGTGATGCTTCAGTATCTGTCTCATGAGGATACGGTTCTGCTCGTTATCTTCTACAACAAGGATTTTCTTAAGCATCCTTTTTCCTCCTCTGCTTTACGGGAATAACAAAGGCAAACAGGCTCCCTTTGCCGAACTCGCTCTCCACCCATATCCTCCCGCCGTGCAATTCAACAAGTTTCTTGGTGAGCGCAAGCCCGAGCCCGGTGCCCTCATACTTTTTATCATAGACCGGCGCCAATTGAGAAAACTCCTTGAAAAGCTTCGGGAGGTCCTCCTGCGTGATCCCTATTCCGGTGTCCCTGATGCTGATCTCTATGTCCTGAGCGCCATTTATTTCCTTCGACGTTACCCGCACCTGGCCGTTGTCGGGCGTGAATTTCACCGCATTGCTCAAAAGATTGAACAGTATCTGCTTGAGTTTCCTTTCATCCGCCTCGATCACGATCGAATTACCGGGTTCGATCTGAAGATCCAGCTTTATCCCATGCCTCGAGGCCTTCTCCCGCTGCATGGCCAGGGATGCGTCAAGCAGCTCTCGTAAAGATACGCTCTCCACGTCGAGTTCCATCTTGCCTGATTCCACTTTGGAGAGATCAAGGATATCGTTGATAAGGCTGAGCAGGTGCCTTCCCGCTTTGAGGATGTACATCACGTTTTCGCGCTGCGTCTCATTCAGCGAGCCGAGCAGTTGGTCCTCCAGGACCTCCGAAAAACCGATTATCGAATTAAGCGGGGTCCTCAGCTCATGACTCATGTTGGCAAGGAAATCGGACTTGGCCCGCGTTGCGGATTCCGCCTCGAATTGCGCCTTCTTCGCGTCTCGCGTTCGTTCCGCCAATTCCCGTTCCAGCCTCATTTTTTCAGTGACGTCTTCTATGGCAAGGAGGATCAGCTGAGAACCGATCTCTTTTTGGGTGATCCGTCGGGCATTGAGCAGCATTACCTTGTGCCCTATGCCTGAAAATACATGTTCAACTTTATAGTCATCAAACTTGTTGTCTTGGGGAAGGATCTCTTCAAGCAGCGTCCGAAGACTGGGGATATCCCATTGCCGGTCTCCGAGGTCATAGATAAGATTGCCGATCGTTTCCCCCGGTGTTACCTTGAATGAATCATAGAAGCTGCGGTTTGCCTTGAGGACCCTCAGGTCTGAATCCAGCACCAAAAGGGGTTCTCGCACGGTCTCAATAATATCTTCATTGGCCCTCGTTGCGGCCTCGGCATCGAATTGCGCCTTCTTCGCGTCTCGCGTTCGTTCCGCCAATTCTTTTTCCAGGCGCGTTTTTTCCGTGATGTCCTCTATTGCCAGGAGGATCAGCAGAGGACCGCTTCCTGCTTGAGTGATACGGCGGGCATTGAGCAGCATTATTTTGTGCCCGATGCTTGAAAATACATGTTCAACTTTATAGTCGTCGAACTTGTTATTTTCGGGAAGCATTTCTTCCAGCAGCGTCCGAAGGCTGGGAATGTCCCATTGCCGGTTTCCGAGGTCATAGATAAGATTGCCCACCGTTTCCTTCGGCGTTACCTTGAAAGAATCATAAAAACTACGGCTGGCCAAAAGAACCCTCAGATCCGCATCCAGGACCATAAGGGGTTCACGCGCTGTCTCGATAATATCCTCAAACATCTTAGCATCTCCAATCGGTAGCTACTCCGGCCTGTCCCGCGCTAAGCTTTACCCTAACCCGGACAATCCGGAACAAAGCAAAGCATTTTCTCGCAAAGACGCAAAGCGCGCAAAGAAATGCCTGTACGTCTTGAATGTAAACAATAAACTTTTTTGTTTTTGCCGTTCTTTGCGGCCTTTGCGTCTTTGCGAGAGATAAGTTTAAAGTTTTCGTCTTATTATTCTGTCCATTATTAGTAGAATTTTATTCGTAACCGCATCTATTAATATCTTCGACCATTATCCTGCCGCTTCAAAGGATCACACGCGAACGGACGCGCAGCTCATTTCGGGTCAGCGGTCCGCCATTTTGCGAGGCCCGCGAAAATCAGCGCGAGTGTCAGGGCCAGGAGCGACACGAGGAGCGACGCGGCCGCGGGGGACATCTGCGCGGCAAGGTACTGGTATATACCCGCCAGGAAAAAGCCCGCCGCCACAAGGACCAGGAGGGAGGCAACCCCGACAAAGGCAAGCGCCCATCCCACTTTCATCACCGCTCTTTTCAGTATTCTCACTTCCGCTTCCAGCAAATGCAGAAAGACCGTCGCGATATCAAGGAGCGTCGTTAACAGCTTCATTGCTTGTCCCCCTGGTACCACAGTTTGGCGATTATATAGCCGAGGCCGAATGCGGCCATAATACTGACCAGGGGGTGCTGTTCTACTTCAGCCGAAAGGTCCCTGACGACTTTTTCACCCTGGATCCTCGATGAGTCGAACTTGTGAAACAGGTCCGCCCATACACCATGGCCTTCCTCGCCATGGGTGGGGCCTTCCTGTTGGGCCGCTGCGTGCGACTGTTCGGCGTGAATTCCGGCGGATTTCTTCACGCCGGCAGCGAGTCCGGCGAGCTCTTCGCGCAGGCTCGCGACGGCAGCCTTCAGCGCCTCCAGTTCTTTATCATGTGCTTTTTCCGTCATATTCCCTTCTCCTTATGAGCATTTTCCATAACTACTCTGATGGCATAGAATTATCGAAAACCACGACACGTACGCTGCCGCCCTGCCGCATAGTATCGTCATTCCCGAACGCTTTAATCGGGAATCCAGCGGTTCTCAACGTCCCTGGGTCCCCGGTAAGGGCATTCGGGGACGACGGATATTGGATACCTGAGTAGTTACCTTCCCCCTTTTTTTTCTCTCTCCTTCTCAATATTGTTTAAGACTCAGGATCGGGTCCTTTTTTCGACACCGGTGGACTGCTTCCAGCGGGCGCCTCGGGCCCGAGCAATACCGCGATCCATTGTGTGTCTTTATTGTTCTGGCATGCGAACTTCAGGGTCATGGTTAACGGTATGCACAAAACCATCCCGACCGGACCGAGCAGACTTCCCCAAAAAATCAACGAGAGAAAGACAACCAGCGTGGACAGTCCGAGACTCCGCCCCATGAGCCTCGTTTCAATCACATTGTCAAGTATGAAGTTAACGGCTATATATCCCGCGGTTGCCATGAGGGCGCGGCCTAGCCCCAATTGGATAAAAGCAAGAAGAACCGCGGGAACGCCCGCGATTGTGGAGCCGATACTCGGCACATAGTTGAGCAGAAAGGCCAGGAAACCCCAGAGAACGGGAAAATCCACGCCGAGGATGGACAGCCATGTCCCTATCAGGATCCCCGTGGCCAGACTGATGAGCGTCTTGATGACCATATAGCGTTCAATATCACCTACGAACCTTGTGAACTGGGGAAATACCTGCTGAGGATCACCGAGAACAGCGCGGAGCTTGACGGGAAAGCTTGAGGTCTCGAACAGAATGAAGGCTACGGTGAGCAAAATCAGGACAATGTTCGAAAGCGCCGAGCCCAACTCCGCGAGCAAGCGGGCGGTCAGGCTCATTACCGCCCCTGGATTGATATATCCGAGCAGAACCTTGTCCATGCCCCGGATGCCTTTGGTCGCCAAAAACGACTGGAATGCCGAGACTTGCGCCTGTAAACGAGTCTGATAGACAGGCAACTCAGTGTAAAAGCTGTTGATGGACGCGCCTACGATCGCGCCGACAATCAGCAGGATGGCGATCATGCCGGCCACCACGAGCAGCACCGCGACAATGGAGGGAATGCGTTTCCGCTCGAGCCAGAGTACCGGCGGCGTCCCGAGCATAGCGAGGAAAACGGCGACAAGGAAGGACACCAGGACCGACTGCGCCTGATTGACGCCCCCGATGATGATCACGAGCGCTGCCGCGATGACGAGGAAGCGGATTCCCCGCTGAGAATTACTCTGTTCAGTCATGGACAAATACCTCTTCGATCATTGCGCCTATTCTCTTTTCTTAGCTCAATGCTTACCCTTCCCCTTTCATCGTGTCACTGGTCCGTATCAACCGGCCCTTCCGCTTCATGGACATGCGTTCACGGGAAACTATGGGTTTCGCGTTACAGCACGTCATTCGATACTATGTTTCTGTCCTTCGCCAGGTTTTTGAGCCTGTTGATCGCCTGATTCTCAATCTGCCGGACACGCTCCCGCGTGAGGCCGAACTGTATGCCGATACTCGCGAGCGTGTGAGGATCCTCGTGGTTCAAACCATATCTCAACTCTATTACCTTACGCTCAACAGCCGGCAGGTGTGAAATCCATTCGTTGATATGTTTTTTCCGGCAGCCGTCATCATAGAAATTTACGGATGAAGGCGCATTGTCGTCGCTCAGCACGTCCGTGAGAGTATCTTCTTCCTGATCGTTGATACGCGTTTCGAGAGAACAGACGTCCCTTACGAGCTGGGATACGGCCCTCACCCTGTGGACGCTGATTTTCATCTCCCCGGCGATCTCCTGAGCGCCCGGCTCCCGCCCCAGCTGCTGCGTCAGATGCCTTACGGTGCGTGTATATTTATTGGCGATAACCAAGACGTGCACCGGCAAACGGATGATCCTCACCTGGTTCGCGATCGCCCGCTCGATGGACTGCCTGATCCACCACCACGCATAGGTGCTGAACCTGAACCCGCGCCGGTGCTGGAATTTTTCCACCGCCCGGATCAGCCCGAGGTTTCCCTCCTCGATGATGTCCGGGAACGGCAATCCCCGGTTGATATACCGTTTACCGATGACTATAACGAGCCTCAGATTCGACTCGATCAGCCGCGTGCGCGCTTCTTCGTCCCCGCGCGCGACCCTCTTCGCGAGCTCCTGTTCCTGCTCGAAGGTAAGGAGCGGGTTTTTCCGGATATCTTTCAGGTAATACGCGATCGCGTCCCGACCGCCCGGTGAGGCGGCATCCTCTCGCCGGTTTGCAACCTTTCCCTCATGCTCCAGCCCGGTCTCCTCCGGCGCACGATCAAGGACCGTCACGTTGTCGTCCTGCTGCTCCCATTCGCTCATGAACACCCCCCTTCGACTGACAGATCTTTTTGCGGCCACAGAGGTAATACCTTAAAAAGTTGGGCCTTTTTGCGAACAAATCTCGAAGCGCTCAGAGCTGCCGCGCATGCTCTGCAATAGTATGCTGCCGTACCGTCGCGATCCGGTCGCGACCATCGGCCTTCGCCTGATACAGGGCCGCATCCGCCGCAAGCAGCAGTTCCTGAGCGGTCTGCCCGTGTTCAGGGTGCACTGCCACCCCCAAAGACAAGGTGATCGGATCGAGTAAGCGGCCGCGATAGCGGACTCCGAGAAGTCTCGCTTCTTTGCGAAATTGCTCGGCGCGCTGTTTGACGTTTTCCAAAGATGCTTCCGTCAATACCAGGAGAAATTCCTCGCCTCCGTAACGACAGGCGAAATCACCTCCCCTGATATGTTTTTGAGTAAATAGGCCGAATTCACGAAGCACGGCATCGCCGGCTCCATGGCCGTAGGTGTCGTTGACTGTCTTGAAATGGTCGATGTCGATCATGATGACTCCCAACGGTTGCTTCTTTCGCGTCGTTCTCAGGAGCTCCTTTTCCAGGAATTCATACATCGGCCGTCTGTTCAACAGCCCGGTGAGCGGATCGTGGATCGACTGATGGTACAGGTTCTCCCGCAGTTTAATGCTTGCCAGAAACAGCGCAATGGTTTCCGCTGTTGTCACTGTCAACTGTCGTTTATATTGAATCACGCGCCGACGGTCGGCCCCGTTTTGTTTCGGCAGGTTCCCGTTAAGCCGTACATACAGCAAACCCAGCGTTTCGCGTTGACTCACCATCGGCGCGCAAAAGCAGATGTCTTGCCCCGACTGTTTCCCGTCGGAGCAGAGGACGGGAAAGTACCTTCCGTCGCCGGAATATGACCGTTCCTGGACCAGGGCCCATCCGGCCGGCCACGGAAGAAAATTGCCCGCCGGTACGTAGTCGCCCCATGCGGCAACGGGCACTAACGCCTGGGGCGGGGAACCGAAGAGGTAGACTGCGCCGGATTCCGCAAAAAACAATTTACGCACCGTCCGGGCGATGACGGCGTGGGCTTCTTCAACGGTAAGGCATGATTGAAGCAATGTTGCCAATCCACGGAGACGTTCAAGCTCTCGATTGCGCTGTTCCAGAGCATCCACATAGGATGAGAGTTTTTCATTGACCTCCTGCATTACTTCTACGGCGCTCCAGTCCTTCTCCTCCTTTTTTTCACTTTTCATCATCAATCACCTCGATTTCTCGATTTTCACGCTAACCCGGTTAATGCACAGGCTTCTTCGGACGTTGCCGCCCGCGGCCTGCCTCCCTTCCGTCCCCTCACCGCAACCAGCGCCGGTAACATCCTCTGCAGGACAAGTCACAGCTCCACCACGCGTTGAGTTCTTTTTTCAGAAGGAGACAGACGCGCTCGGCAACTCTGGCGCCGAACAGGTCGCAATAGACCGGGGCGGCGTCCGGTCTGTAAGGATGCTCACCGGCGTGAGTGACGACATCAGAGGTCAGCATGGCGATTATTATCTCCTTTGGCGGCTTGTTGAAAAAGCCTTTCGTTGTAAACCCCGTGCAAGACTTTAGCCTGCCCCGTACTTGATACGGGGGGGACCCGGTTATGATTTGGAACTATCGGATTTCCGCCTTCGCTGGAATGACGGAAAAAAGAGCACTGCCGACCTCAGCGTCGGCCAGCCCTTGAAGCCGAAGAACACGGCCAGGCACAGACACAAACCCACGCTCAGGCCGACCGACACGAAGGAAAGCGCGAACGCCGCAAGGTACATCAGCGGCCCATATCGGTATTGCATGGTGATCTGCCGAATTTCCCTGTCGTCCACGTTCCGTGCAAGAAGCCTTCTGTTCTTTGACGCGTGATGCCACAAGCCCTTAAACGCAAATGCGCTCGCGACGTAGGTGCCGGCAAAGACCGCTCCCGCGGCCTTGGCTTCGGGGTGCAGGAGGTATTCCGCCAGCAGGGCCGTCGGAAAGGGCATGAACGTTATGAAGAGAAGCAATAAGCCGTTCCAGTACAGGAAAGGATGATCGGTTCTCTGGATAAAACTGAAGATCCGGTGATGGTTTACCCACTTGGCAAGGATCGTAATGAAGCTTGTCACGAAGGCAAGGTAATGAGGCCACAGATTTATCAACGTTGAGCCGAGGCTGCCGCCTGCACCGAGTTCGTGGGGCTTCGGCACCGTGATCCCGAGAACCAGCAGCGTTATGGCAATGGCGAATACGCCGTCGCTGAACGCCTCAATTCGCACTGTTTCGTTTCGTTCGAACGCCGCCGCCGTTTTCATGGCATTCTCAGGTGTAAATTCTTTTGTCCTGGCGACGATATCAGCGCTAACAATTCGATCCGGCTGCTCCAACACTGCAGCTTTTGATCCCGGATGGAGCTCGAGCCGCTTCCCTGTGTGGTCATCCATAATTCCTACCTCAGTAATTTCCGGTCGGCCATGGCGTTCACCTACCCCGATGACCATGATCTTACGGGGCCGCCCCTGATACGACGGGTCCGGTCCTTCCAGGCCGAGGTAAGCTTTGTCGCGGCACATCCCGTGATGAACATCGCAATAAACATCCCAATACTGATCGAGCTTCGCAAAGTCCGCATCATTGTTCGCTCGCCTCCTTCAGATGGGGAATTTATTTTTCCGCAACGTACCGGGTCCGCTACTTTCCGGTCCCCGGCGACGCGGCTCCGCCTTGAACCGCTGTTTCAGGCTTGATATCCTCGGGACGCGGAACCAGGGGCACCTCGCCGGCAATCGACAGGTCGACCAGCCGGTTCAGATAATTCTCGACCTGAATGGCCCGTGCCGCGGTCCGCGCAGACAGGACCTTGGTGAACTTCCTGAAATACTTTTTCCTCAGCTCCGTCGTTTGCTCTTCCGTCTTGAATAATTTCTTCATCATCTCCGTCGCATTCTGATCGGTCATGCTTTCGTACCGCTGTGCGTACTCCTTGAGCAGGGCGATCTTTTCGTCATTGATCTTGCCCAGTTCAGCCTCGTATTTCCGGTACACCGGCCAGAAAACAGCCGCCTGACTTTCATCGAGCTTCATTGCCTTGGTGAGGATCCCCAGCTTTTTCGTTTTGACGTCTGACCGCAGCAGCTCGTAAGACGTATTGATATCCTGCGCATACGAGGCCGCGGCGATCAGGAAAACAGCCGCAACAGACAACGCCTGTACAACAAATATTCTTTTCATGACAGTGTTCTCCTCCAAGGTACCGGGGCCCGCCCCCCATCGGTACATTTGTAATATTTGCACGCTCTCCCGTAATAGTCATTCGGGTCATTGTAGTACGTGAACGGACATACTACGCGCCTGAAAGTAGATGGCTCCACGCCTTTATCCGCACAAAGTTTAATCAGTTATATATCTTTTAAACACTGTTACGTCTGTCACATGCGCTTTTATATAGTCCAGATATTTCTGTATATCCCGGCTGGTCCAGTCTGTAGGCTGCCTGCCTGTTTGTGATATGAATCGCTCCAGGAGTTTCATAGGTTATCTCCTCCATATCTTGATCTTGAAAAACCCAGGTACGCCATCTCGTCCTCATGTCTGTCGGCGAGCATCCACGCTCTTCTATAAAGATGTTTCGGCTGTTTCAAGATTATCCTGAATTGTCCGGCCTCATAATGCACCGGCATGAAGAGTTCGGCCTCTCGAGCGAGGATGTTAGCCTGCACGAACGCCCATTCACTGCCTGTTGAAAATCCTCTGCTCTGGCCGATCGGAAAACCAGCGCCAAAACCCGCCATCAATAAAGCAATCATCAATGAAATTCGCATTATTATTTTCATTGGCCCTCCTTTGTTTCTGCGCGCCCGGCTTGCTCGATTCGAGAAAACTACGCATAGTTCGTGATCGGCAACATTCCCGGGATCGCGCCGCCCGCCGGCCGTTCAACTCGTTTTTTCTTCCCTCACGCCCGCGCCGCTTTTATCGCCTCGAACCCTGCTGTGGATACAATGGTGTTGAACCTGATGTCCGGCTCTGCGCGGAGCAGCCTCATTGCCCCGTTCAAAACACCGAAATGGTCGGACCGCAGATGGTTTTCCAGGTCCTCTCTGGTCTTCCACCCCTCCTCGAAGAACAAGACGCTTTCATCCTCCACATCCACGTAGCAATTGCAGCTTATGCAGCCGGGCTCGCGCCGGATCGGGCCAAGTATCGCTTTTACCGTTTGAAGGACTTCCTTCCGTTTTTCAACAGGCACCGTCATCTTAATGGTGGTTTCGATCATGGACGATCTCCTTGAGATGTGAAGCGATTGATGGCGCAGAGGACCTTTGCGGAATTAATCAGAGGCCCGTGCAAACAGCAACAACGGCGGCTGGAGGGAATTTCCCGCACATAATCTTCGCCCATGCCTCACGCCCCCATCGACTATATGATTTTTCTCCCCTGAATGACTCTTATCAACACTACAACAATTGCGATCACAAGCAAAATATGGATGAACCCACCCATGGTGTAACTGCTCACGAACCCCAGCAGCCACAGAATCAGCAGTACCACAGCGATTGTCCACAACATTTGGTCCTCCTTCTGGATTGCTCAGGCCCGTTGCCCACGCGCTCATCGGTCCGGCAATCCATGCGTACCTGAACTCAACTACCCGATGGTCATCCGGTTCTTTACGTTCTTCACACCACTTATGTCGGTGACAAGTTTGGTGACCAGGTCCTTTCGTACGTTGTCCCACCTCTGCTCATTTGAACCTCGAGCTCGCGTCGTGGTAGGCGGTCTTCACTTCAGCCCAGGCTTTCTCCGCGCCTGCCTTGAGGTCTTCCCATGCCTCATCGCCGGCGGTTTTCAACTCCCGCAGCTTCGCCGTGGCTTCATTCTGTTTTCGCTGCAATGCGTCGATGGTTTTGTAGTATTCGATCTTCGCGTCGGCCTTGGCATTGTCCGCCTTGGCCTTGAGCAGGGCGATCTGTGCGCTCCATTCCTTCAACTGTGCATCGAGCTTTTCTTCGTACGCTTTTCTGTTGTCCTTCATAGCAACCACCTCCCGAATTGGGCCGTTTTGACTTTTCTCAGCCTTTTTTGCTTCCCGTGACCAGCAGCACGATGCCGCCTACGAGCGCAATAGCGCCCACAATCGGAGTCAGTGGAAGCGTTCTCGTCCTTTCAGCCGTCATGTGCATTGGACCGAGATCGACGACCTTCTCTCTGGTCGTGTAGGTAATGCCCTGATACGCAAAGGCCATGATCCCCACAGCAATGAGGATGAGGCCCAGCAACGTGTATGTTTTCATTTCGCGCCTCCTCCAGCCTACGGGTTGGATGTCTGCGCACGTTCGATGACGATCTCGACGCGGCGGTTGTTGGCGCGCCCCTCGGGTGAAGCGTTGTCGGCGATCGGCCTGCCCTTGCCCTTACCGCGTGCCTGGATGCGGTCGGCTGGGTAGCCTCTCTGCACGAGGTAATCGCGGACCGCGTCGGCCCGACGTTGCGAGAGACCCTGGTTGTATGACTCGGAGCCCTGGGAATCGGTGTGCCCCTCCACGATGAGGTTGCGCTCGCGGACCGCCAGCAGCGCTTTGGCCACCTGGTCAAGCTTTACCTGCGCGGAGGACAACAAGGTCGACTCGCCGGAACGAAAGAGGATGCTCCCGGAGAGTGTGACGACCAGTCCGCGTTCCTCTTCCTTGACCGCGGTGATCGCTGCGAGTGCGGCCAGCGCTGCGGCCGTCCGCTTCTCGGAGTCGCTCAAGGCCTGCCTCGCCGCCTGCTTCTCTGCGTCGCTCAAGTCCTGCTTCCCCCGCTTCACGAGCTCGGCTTGTTGCTTCTGGAAATCGGCGTCCGCTTTGTCCTTCCTTGCCTTGTCGGCGGCCATGGCGCCAAGCGCTCCTGCCAGTTCAGACTTGCGCTGGGCGACGTAAGCGAGATCTTTCGTTTTGTACGAGTCAGGTTCCTTCAGGAATGACTGTTCCGCCAGGACGAGCGCCTCATGCGCCTTGTGTAATTCCGCCGGCGCGAGTTGCTCCGCCGGCCCCTCGCTCGCATGCAGGTAGGCCAAACGAGCGTTGATAAGTTCGTTGGGCGCCACGGTTGCGCAGCCGGCGAAGAGCGCGACGAACGTGACGAGGATCAATAATTGCGTCGTTTTCATAAAATCCTCCTTTTGGGTCATGATTGGGTCATGGGTTGTCTTGCCGGAGCTGGCGCACACGCTCCACTGCCGCCCGGGCCTCCGACTTCTCGGCATCCCCGCGGGAGAGCGCGACAGCCAGCTCGGCGTCGGCTTCGGCCCGCAACAGCATCGACGCGGCCTTCTCCTTCTCGCCTTTCGCGGCCAGCCCCTTGGCGAGTTCCAGTTCCTCCTTGGCTAGCTGCAAATGAAGCGAGGCTTGCGGTACTTTGGCCGCCCCGGCCTCCTCGGCGGCGCGGATCCCCGAAGTAGACGCCTCGGTGCGCAGCGGGGCGCTTGCGCATCCCGCGGCGATTGCGGCGGCCACGACGGCCACGGCGAATACCATAATTCCGATCTTGGATACGTGTCTCATTTAGCCCTCCTTTTGTCGTCAGTTTGGTTTATGACCGAGCGCAACCTACCCGGCTCTGCGCCCCTGAAGGAACCCGACCACCACCACGATAAGAGCGATTATCAGCAGGAGGTGGATGAACCCTCCCATCGTATAACTGCTCACCAGCCCGAGTGCCCACAGAATCAGCATTACCACGGCGATCGTCCACAACATTTGGTCCTCCTTCCGGATTGCTCAGGCCCGTTGCCCACGCGCTCATCGGTCCGGAAATCTATGCGTACCTGAGCTCAACTACTCGATGGTCATTTGGTTCTTTACGCTCTTCACACCGTTTATGTCGTTGACGAGTTTGATCACCAGGTCCTTTTCGGCCGCATTCCTGGCCTTGCCGCCCACCGTGACCACGCCGCGCTTCGTCGCGACCGTGGTGCTGAGGGCGCTGGTCGAACGATGGAGCAGCAGCGCCATCTTGACCTGGGCGGTAATGGAAGCGTCATCGATCTTTTCGCCTACCGTTCGCGTCTTTTTCGAGGTCTTGGACACGGTCATCTCATTGCTTACGTCTTTGACCCCTTCGACATCCCCGGCGTATTCGGTCGTCAGTTCCTTTTGCGCCTGGCTTACGGCATGGCCTCGCAGGGTCACGATGCCGTCTTTGACGTCAACCTCGGTCATGCCGGCGCTCACGCTCCGATGGAACAAGAGCGTGACTTTCACTTTGTCCCTGAGCCATGCATCGGAGTTTGCGGTGGGGGGGGCGCCTCTCATTTCCAGCCTGTTGTCCACGCTTTTGACCCCGGGCAGGCCCGCCATGGTCTCCTGGGCCATGTCTTTGTGGTATTCATGGGAGACGATCCCCGTCAAGGTGACGGCGCCGTCCTTAGACTCTATTTTAATATCATCTTCCTTGAGGAAGGTCTTGAACACATACGACTTCCTGGCCGATGATTCGATGCGGTCATCCATCTTGGAAGCGTGCACAGGCGCACCGAGCGCCGGCAGAGCGACCGCGGCCACTATCAGGGCGACAGAATATATTGCTTTCATGGTACGTTCTCCTTTTTGTTGATGCTTCCAGCCTTATTCACTCCAAAGATCTTATGGCTTATGGGGCAGGGGTCATCATGGCATCGCTATTCTCATGCAACCACGCAGACCCGGCGCCCTGCGCTGCCATATGGATGTTTCTTAGGTCTTCATAATGTGTTTTCCTGCTGCGCGATCCTTTACCGGACCTTTTCCACCGGGCTTCTTTGCAGCACGCGTTTTAGCCGCAGTCATTCTGCCGCCTCTGCTTTTCTTTGCCATTTTGAACGCCTCCTTAAACTGTTTGGTCTCCTTGGTGATCGTGATTCATGTCTTACCGAGTTATAGTATCGATGCCCAATGCAACCTCGGCCACGGGCCCAGGGACGCGCCGGCGCATGATACGCCGCTCTCACTACTTCCCCAGGACCTTCTTGACCTGACCGATCTTTTCCTGCACTTTACCGCCAATCTTTTCATCTTTTCCTTCGGCTTCCAGCCTGGAATTCATGCCGAGTTTTCCGGCGATCTCCTTGAGCTTGCCCCTTACTTTGTGAAACGTGCCTTCCGCCTGGTCCTTCGTGCCGGATTTCATAGTATTCCTCCTGTCCGGATCCCGAGTAGTGTCAAAAGCCACCACAGAGAACTCAGAGAAATGCATTTGATCTTAGTAAGTGTGGTAAAAAAATTCCCGGAGAACAGGTCTCCGGGAACTCACGGTTTCTCATGTTCTTCGCGCGCTGAGCATATCGTCGAGGATGAAGCTCGGCTTACCGCCGATCACGACGATCCTTGTCGTGATCCTTGTCCTGATCCTACTCATCTGCATCATCTTTATCGGACGGAAGACAGATCAGCGGGCGACACTTCTTGTGCAGCTGAATATTGCCGCCGGCCAGATTGCCCGAAGCGGTGTAATTGTTCGACAGCCGCAGACTGAACATGTCGTCGCGGCCGGGCTCGCCGCTGTCCTTCACGTCAACCTGGTAGGTGTAACCGGCTTCACCGTTGATCTCAGCTGTGCCCTCAATGTGACGGGTCGTGGCGTCGACCACCGTGTAGGCCGTAACGCCGGTGCCCTTCACCTTCATGTCTTTAACCTTCGAGCCCTTCGAGCCGTGGTCAACATAGGTCAGGTGGCCCCGGAGCTTGCCGTGTTTGATCCCGCCGGTTACTCCGAAGGTTCCCTTCGAGCCGGAAGGCAGCATGATCCATCCGCCGCCGGTCACGAAATCCTTGCAAACCATGGGCGGTGTTCCAGGGCTGCATGCGGAGACGGTGACTCCGGTCAACGTCGCGGCGGCTTTCGCCAAGTCTCGCCCGATCAAGCTGCCACCGGTGAAGGTGGTGGCCATACCCGCGAGAATGGTCCCCTGGAAGTTCGAAGTCGTCATTGTCGCGGCCTCGGCGACCCACCAATACACGTTGCACGCCTGTCCGCCGCCGGACATGACCACCGAGAAGTTTGTGCCTGTCAGGGCGCCGGTCCCGCTGGTCCCGATCTTGAAAATCCAGACCCCGTTCGCGGGCCCGTCAAGCGTCAACTGGCCCGTTAACGTCGCCGCCGCGTCGAAACAGTAGACACCGGGCGCAAGCGTAACGCCCGCGAGGGTGCCCGTCAAGTACTGGTCGCACTGCACGAGCGCGAGCGCATCGTACGCGCTGAGGAAGTCATTGTACGCCGCCATGGCGGTCGCGTCGCCCTGGTGAACCGTCCCGTTGACCGTGCAGTTGGTCTGCGTGATTGCGCTGCCGGTTAAGCCGGAGCCCACGTCTCCGTTGATGGTGGAATCGGTGCAGGTCACCGCCGGACCGGCCAGGACCGCGAAGCTCCCCGCCGAGCCCAAATCCGGCGCGGTTTGAGCAAATGCCGCGTGGAACGGCGCCGCGGAAAGAAGCGCGGCAAACAAGGCAATGGCGACGAGCCTTGCCGTAAACCGCGTAAACGTGTGCGAACGAACTGTTTGATGTTTCATGTTGTGTTCCTCCGTCTGTTTTATTTAAACTCTAAGATCAGCGTTAAACGCTTGACCTCACGAATGCGCTTCGGCCCCTTGACGGTTCCTCCTGACCGTCAATGTACAGACTCCTCTATTTTCCACTATGCTTTTGGAGAATCCCCCCCGCCGGCATAAGGGAGATCAAAAACCAGCGAGGGGCGAGGTTTCCTGGAAACTCTATAAAAAGCGCTCTCATGTCGGCCTTAATTCTTACGAACCCATGGTGCTGCCGTCCAGGGTAGCCGCGTTGATCCGCGGCAACGCTCTGTGGTCCGGCGTGGCTACTTTAGAAGCAGGTTATTTGTCACCAAGCCGACGCCCGCAACCCTGCCGGCAATTTCTCCCGCCTTTCTGACACTCTGTTCCGAATTAACAAAACCGCTTAACTGGACTTCCCCTCTGAATGTCTCGACACTGATCTGGAACACTTTCAGCGACGGCTCGTCAAAGATCGCGGCTTTTACCTTGGTGGTGATCACCAAGTCATCGACATACTGGCCGGTGCTTTCACGATTTTGCGTGGCTGCGCACCCCAGGAACAGGGTTATCAGCCCGATACAGACCAAAAATTTCACTATGCGATGGGGTCTTACCATGAGGCCTTCTCCTTTCCCGTACAGGACCACGCAGGATATTGGCAGGCAAACGTAATTGGCGGGTAAAGAAAGGGGAACAGACTGAATTTTGAAAAGCAGCCTGTCCCCTTATATCCTATCTTGCTTTCATACTACTTCATACCTTACGGCTGTGTAACCGTAGTCGCATTAAGATTGACCGCGGTCTGCGCCAGCAGCCTGCCGTTGATCGATGCGCCAGCCCCAAAATTGATCGTTGTCATACTCAGTATAATTCCCTCAAAGTGCGTTCCCGCTTCAATGGTCACACCTTCGGCAACCTGCCAGAAGATGTTCTTGGGCAGTGCGCCACCGCTTAGGACAACGTTCTTAGCACCGGCCATGGTGAGAGCTTTCGCCACCTTGAAGATCCAGACATCTGTTGAGCTGCCGCTGAGAGTGAGATCCGTTGGTATGTAAACAGCGGTCCCCCATTCGTAGACGCCAGGGGCGAGGGTTAAATCGGTAAGCGTTCCGCCGCCCACGTTGGTAGTAGCAGCAGATGTAGCTGTCCGTCCGGCGGCGTCGGTGTACGCAAGGCCCATGTCGGTTGAGGCCGTGGTCACCTCAGTTGGAGTAGGGGGCGCATAGTCGAATGCGTAGAACTTTCCGGATACTTGACCGTCGGTTGAAGTTGCAAATGCAGCCCCTGCGCCTAGGTTCATTGCAAATCCGGTGAAGGCGGTCGAGGTGACTCCTTGGCCGAGTCCGATATCTCCCGTAATCACCACCCCTGAACTCGTGGCACTGTCGATCCCCGTGTTTGCGAAAATCGCATAGTTGGCGGCCGTTCCAAGGTTCACTGGGCCTGAACTTCCTCCTCCCCCATTATCATCTCCGCCGCATCCTGTCATAGAAACAGTCAGGAGTAATGCCATAAACCACATCTTGTTATTAAATATCTTACGCATAGGTGTTGCCTCCTTAAGTAAATTTGAAAAGCAATATGCTGCAATCCTTATGACCTTTCACACAAAGTGTATTACACTAATCGTGCCATGGGATAACTACGGACACTTCGAGAGCAATGCGTTGATTGTTCAGGATAAGATAGAGAGTGGCGGACAGAGGCGAAGGGGAATCCGTCTAAAGCGGCCGTCATATGCAACAGAACCGCCAAATATGACGGGCTGCACGGAGAGATTCTTTTGTAAGTCTTAAGTGAGCATTTATTGGTTCATTCGCAAAAAGGTTGAACGGATACTTCCGTCAGCGAATTTGGCGGCAAGGAACAGACACAAAAAAACCCACGGGGGTTTCCCCCCGCGGGTTAGCGTTACAGACTGGTGATTCTGCCCGCGGTCATCCGCGGCGCAGGACCTCTCCTATGGGAGAACGGTCGTGGGTTCGGACTTGGTGGTCGAGTAAGTTATCGTTTTGCTTACTCCTTCCGAAAGCCACTGGTAGCTCGTGTTGTACAGAGTTCCGCCTGTCGCCGAGCCTGTACCAACCACGTGCACGAGATAGAGCGCCGTGTTTGGTTGCAGGACGACATTCGGGGTCATGGTGAGTACCTGCAGCCCAGGAGTGCTGTTATTGACCGTGTAGTCGGCGCCCTCTGTCTGAAGTACGGCAGTGGGATTCGACGTATCCGATAGGACCATGCCCGTAATGGGATCTCGAACCGGCGCGGAGTCGAGATAGACCTTCGTCGAGACTATCGAGAAGTTGCCGGGAGTCGAGACGTTGAACGCTCCAAGATGGCCGAAACTGTACGTCAGCCTGTTAGTATCCACTCCCTCGTTGGAGAGCGCCTCGACATAGAGCACCGAGAAGTAGGTGACGTTGTTTCCCACCACGACCGGATCATTGAGGTCGACAAGCTGGGTCTGGAGCGCCGAGAAGGCCGGGACTGCGACACAATCCGAGGCCTGCTTCGTGACGGCGTTGCTGCTCGTGGCTGTCGCCGTGTCGCAGTAGGTGCCGCTGACTGCGCCAAGCGGGATGCGGCTCACGACCGTGAAGGTCATGCTCCCACCCGCCGGGATATCGACCGTGTTGGCCGTGACGACGTTGTTGGCCAGCGTGCCGCCCGCGCCGTTCAAGCTCGAACTCACGTAGATGGCCCGTACGTTGGCATCGGAGTTGAGGCCGAGCAGGTCGCTGATGACGACATTTTTGGCAGTGGCCGTGCCGTCATTACCCACGACGATCGTCGAGGTATAGGTGGCGCCCGGAAGAACGCTGTCCGGAGCGTCGGTCTTCGTGATCGTGAGGTTGGGCGTGGCCACGGTCAGGCAGGCGTCGTCACTGCCGATACCGATGGTCCCGGAAGTGGCCGTGACGGTAGCCGTGTCGCAGTATGTCCCATCAGCCGAGGCCGCGACCGTAAAGAGCACTGTCGTGGTGGCCCCCGCGGTGAGGTCGCCGATGGTGGTGTCGAAGCCGCCGCTGCTGTTCGGCGTGCCCGACGAAACGCTGATGAGCTGGTAATTTGCGAGGTCGCCGCTCGTGAGCGCGTCGTTGACTTGGACGCCCGTCGCGGAACCCGTGCCGTTGTTGATCACCCGCGCGCGCAGCTTGGCGGGCACATTGGCTGCCACGGTCCGTGCCTTGCCCAGGCTCGTCGTGTTGTCATCGGCAACGAAGTCCTTGACGATCGACAGATTCGACTCGAGGGCGGTGAAGCATGCCTGCGCGCCGAGGTCGACCGGGGTCCACGTGTTGGTAGCGTCACTATACGAGAGGATCTTGGCCTCGTTGCAGTAGGTGCCGGGCGCGGTGACGGTGGCCGTGAAGGTCAGGGTCTCCGTGCTGCCCGGAGCAGCTACGCATGCCAGAGGGGCGTTGATCGCATTCGTGTCCAGGGTCACCGTGCCGGTGCGGGCCAGCGCCCTGCCCGAGATGCTCGCGCCCGTGACCGCCGTAATGCTCGCCTGCGCGAGGATATTCCCCACGAAGAAGGTGTTGGTGCCGAGCGTCGCTGAGCTGCCGACCTGCCAGTAGACGTTGCAGGGGCTCGCGCCATTGATCAGGCTGACCGTGGCGCCGGCCGGGGTCGTCAACGTGCTGCCGATCTTGAAAACGAACTCCGCAGCGGGGTCGCCCTGCGCGTCGAGGACAACTGGTCCTGTCAACGCAGCCGAAGAAGAGTAGCAATACACGCCCGGCGTGATCGTGCCCGTGAGGGGTTGGGAGTTATCAGCACCACTGCACGCCCTCGCCCCCAGATCGACGTATGCGGCCGTGAGGGCGGTCTGCGCTGCCAGCGCTGCCGCGTCGTTATTGTGAATCGTGCCGTTCAGCACGACCCCCGGCGGGAATCCGGTGACCGCCGAGCCTGCGCTGACGCCCACATCGCCGCTCACTACGCTTGAGCCGGTGTTCGTCACTGTCGCGTTTGCCAGGACGGCAAAGCTCTGGGCATTACCCAGGAGCTGCGCGGTCTGGGGCGGGGCAGGGGTGAACTCAGAAGCGAGCGGGAAGGAGATAGTGAAGCCATCGCCGACCGGGGTGCTGCCTGAAGGAAGTGAGCCGGGCGTGTAGTTCGCCCCGTCGCCCGATGCCAGGAAGTCGCTGAGGCTGACGGTCGTGGCGTCACCAGTGCCGACATTCTTGATAGTGACGGTCCAGGTGACGGTGCCCGTGCCGCCGACGAGGTTCACGACAGCCGAGTCGACGGTCTTGGTGATCTCGAGTTTCGGTGCGGGCGCGAAATTCTTATACAGGATCTGCTTTCCGATCTCTTCCCCGTTGATGGTCGCCACGGCCACGATGCGGGCCGCTGCCTTTGTGTCCGGCGAGAAGAGCGTCACCCAGGTGAACCCATCGGCAAAGGGAGTGCCGATCCCGGTCTGATTGTAGAGCGGGAATTCGCTCGCGATAAGAGGGAAGCGCTCGGCCGCAAGACGGCCGTTATTGGTTCGCGTATCGGCCTGGTCATCGTAGACCCCGTACCCGAGCCCGATTCTGTTATCATCGGATGTGCCGAACTGCATGCTGTTGACTCTTCCCCAGTACCACTGGTCGAGTTCCCAGCGGACATCCGCGCCGATCACGGGCCGGACAACCCCTGTGGCGTCCATGAAGCCGACATACGCGCCGGCAAGGTTCTGGGTGAAGCTCGGCGCGGACTCCGCCTGCTCGGTGACCAGGGGTTTGCCGGGATCACTGACGGTCGTGGAGGTCAACTTGGCGGGGAGGATCCCCAAGGGCTTGTCCTGGAGCCATGCGTAAAAAACGAACTGACCGGACTGCAGGCTGCCGGAGTCGAGCGGAATGAGGTTCCCCTGACCATCGCGATACACTGCGCGGGGCGCCTCGGAGATGATCTGCGTCGCCTGGAGGGCTAACTGAATGCTTGAGGTCTGGCCGACGACGACGTTTATTTCACTGGCCCCATCGATAAACCCAGGCGCGGTCGCCTTCGCCGTGTACTGACCCGGCGCCAAATCGGTGAGAAATTGGTTGCCGGTGAAGGTCTGCGTGTAACTCTCCGGTCCCGTCACAACCACCTCGGCCGACGCCGGATTGACGGTGACATTGAGGGAACCGGTCGTCGGCGGCGGGAGTTGATTGACGGTCGTCTCGTCTCCTGCGCACCCGAAAAGCGCCACGGCGCAGACGAGTGCCACGAGAAGCCCCCCGATTCCACGGGAAAGGGGAGCATAGCGAAGTGTTCGTAAGTATCTTTTCATTTTTTTGTTCCTCCTCTGGTTGGTATTGGTGCTTCACTTTTTCATTTCAGAGCGGTATTCGTGCGTTCAGCTTTCTGTTCGTTCCTCCTTTCCTGGAAATTTACCGGCATTCCAGCGCGGTGTTCTTTCGTTCATCTTCATGTTCGTTCCTCCTTTTCCGGAGATTCACCGGCGTTTCAGTGCGCGCCGCCGGGTACGCTTTCGCCCGGGCGAGTACCATGCGTGACGTACGGGGAAAGAAAGAAGGCAAGACCGCTTCCGTCACCGGACCCGACTTTTAGATACAGACAACCAACGGGGCAGGGACCCCGTATACGTCAACACTCTCAACACATTATGTTATTTCTCCTGAAGACTTGACATGGCCGCGCGAATCTTGAAAAATGTGGCATACCTCAATTTTGCAATTTGAAATTTCCAATTTTAAATTTTCAATTGCGGCCAAAGGCCGCGCTATGAAGGGATTTTTTGGATTTCCGCCGGGGTCTGACTTCAGCCTCCGCAGTGGCGCCCCCGGTAAATGGGGGAACCTGTAAGTATCTTTACAACTATCATGCCGGGGGAAAACTATGGTTATTGCGAGGAGTAGCACATTGATTGTTTTGAATTAAGATGGAAAGTGAGCTGCAGAGGTAAAGAGAAAACCGTCAAGGGCGGCCGTCGCATTTAACAGAACCGTCAAATGCGACGGCCGTGAAGAGAGAAAATTTTGTAAGTCTTGTGTTGTATTTGATTGGACTTTTTTAAACTACTCAGGACCCGATAAAAAAGACTATAAAAAAATATTCGCGCAATGGCCATAGACCACACCGAGGCGTCAAAGTCGCAAAGAAAAACAAATCGATTGTTCTTTAAAAAACTTTGCGCGCTTCTTGCCCCGTTAGAGATCGCGTCAAGCGAAAAAACTCTACCGGGGTAAAGCTTTGCGCGAGACCGACCTTGGCAGTTACGAACTGAAGAGAGGTTTCCCCCACCCGGAATTACTTGCCGAATTGAATTTCAAGGGTAGCCATAAAAGCGTAAGTGGAATTCCTGCGGCCGCTTGCATCTTTCGGCCAGGTGACTTCGGGCGCAAGCTCGAAAAAGAGCCAGGGCCGGTAAAAATTCCGTCGATAGAGTGATCCGACCCGATAATTTTGAGTGACCCAATGGGGATGATTCACTCCCCATATACTGGTATCATAGGAAATTGCGCTCTTGGGTGACAATTGAGTGAAAAGACTGATCCCGGTATTCCAGGTTACGCCGGGCGTGTCCTCGGTGTAGGTCACGTTATTGCCCCACCGGACGAACGTAAACGTGGTGAACTTTCGTTCAAGATCGAGTTGCACGGTGTTCGTGAAATGTTCAATGGTTTGCCACATGGCGATTTCGGAAAATCGGAAGAGGTAAACCTCGCCAAAGGGCTTCTTGTACTGATACCGCATCCTGATATGGGCATCGGTATGGATACCGATTTTGATACCGCTGTCAATACTGACTAATGAACGGAGCCGGGTATACAGATCCGCTCGCGCCCCGATGATGGGTTTTCTGACTCCCGTTTCCCGGTCGACTCCCGGTTGGACGGGCTGACCGGGCTGGGTAGTGTATTTGTCGGCAGCAGATCCCGACTCGATATATAACTTCCATTTTTTCAGCAATCTTTTCCATTGGGGCAGCCTCCACTCGAGCTGAAAATCGAGGACATAAGCGACAGTATGCCCCTCGGTCCACCGGGCTGAATTTCTTAATATGATGAAAGTGCCGGGCCGGAGATCCAGCAAAACATGGTCCTTCACAAAGAAGGAATCAAACCATACCGCTGGTTCACAGGTGTTATCCTGCACGAAGCTATGGACCTGGTCCAGCCAATTATCTCCGGCTGTTCTGACGGTAAAACAGGGGTCTACTTGCGGCCCCAATCGCACCGCGGCTTCGGTTTTTGCCGCTGGTTGATGCGCCTGGTCGGTTTTAGGCTCCTGCTGTGCTGCAGGTGAAGACGGGTCCTGTTGGGTAGTCGTTTCAGCGCTCACCGGGTCGCTATCCGTCGCAGCCGAATTTGTTCCAGGCTGTCCCGGGGTTTCAGCGCTCGCGCCATAAAAACCGGCGAAAAGAAGAACGAGGCTGAAAAACAACGTGATCGGGGAATAGCGGGGACGCCTCGCAGCAATAATTATGCGGTCTTTGGTTCTGATATGCTCCTCCCTTTGGAGCAAACCCGGCAAATGACCATCTCTTGCTGCAATTTGGTCATGATAACCTCTTCTCCTGTGTGGTTCGAAAACCCCTCGTTGGTCCAATCATCCTCCCGGAAGAAAGATGCGGACTCTATGACTAAAGAGGATCTGAAACTACATGAGCCAGCGTTTTTTCATTAACCGATATGATAAAAAACAGGCCAAGAGTCCGACTAAAATTAAATATATCCATTCCAAAGAGAAATTCGATATTCCGCCGCCCTCCAACAGGATTGCTTTGATCGGTCCATAAAACTGATAGGAAGGTAATAAAGGAGCAACCGTATTTAATTTTCGTGAAACGTCGGATAACGCGGAAGGAAGCAGAAGAGGCAGATAAAAAATAACGCCTAACGTTCTGGCACTCGCCTGGGTGCGGCATAAAAACCCCAAAAATATTCCAAATGAGCTGAAGCAGAAACTACCAACGCCTATAAATGCAGCATAACTCAGGCAGTTTCCCAAATCAAATTTCCCCAGCAGATGAAGAAATAGAACCGCCAGGTGTATCAAAATCATCCCTGAAAATATCTTGGCAAGCAGCCACTCAGATTCACGCATGGGTGTTTGCAAGAGTCCAAGGAGTAATTTTTTTTCTTTTTCTTCGGCAACTTGCGCGGGAGCTATAATGAAGCTTACAAGCAAAACCAGCATTAATATCCAGGTGGGCAGCGTCTGTTTTTGAATCCCGCTGTCCTGAAGAGGCTTGATATCTGAAATCCAGTTTTTACTACCTCCTTCGACTGCTACTTGCAATGCTGAAAAGCTTTCTACTATTGCAAGGGTTTGGAAGGATGCTTTTGTTAAAACTAAAAGCTCTACCCGTTGCGGTTCTTTCTCGGATCTTATCAAAATGCCATCCAGTTTTTTTTCTTTCAACCGCCTTTTGCCTTCCTCTTCATGAGAAAGCCAGGAAATTGCAAATACGTTATCAGCTGCTTTGATGCTTTTCATAATAACAGGAGGATATTTTTCATTTTGGATGAGTCCAATATTTGTTTTCCGAAAGTTGGCGTCTTTCTGATCTACAAATTTCAAGGATATGAAAACAAACAGTGGAATAAATAAAATCAGGTATATGGTCTTGTTTTTAAAAGCAATGGATAGATCATTCAACGTTAATATAATGATATTTCTTATCATGCGTATAGATTCTCATGAATTTTTGACTGGAAATATTCCCGGGGCGGGCCATCGAAGACCAGACTCCCCTGATGCAGCAAAATGACACGCGTTGCAAGGGTTTTAATCTCTTCCGGGCGATGGGAGGTAAAAAGGATCGTTTTCCCTGAAGCATGAGTACTTTTCAGCAGTCTATAGATCTCTTTCGTCATCTCAAAATCCAGGCCTGAGGTTGGTTCATCAAAGAGAAGCACCGGCGGATCTGCTAAAAGAGAACGCCCGATGCTTACCCTTTGTTTTAACCCCTTTGATAAAACCTGTATTTTGTTATGACGATAAGGCAGTAAATTAAATTCTTCCAGCGTTTCTTCTATTCGCAATAAAGGGATTTGAAAAAGACGGGCGAATAGTTTGAAATTGTATTCAACGGAAAAGAAATCAAAAAGATTGGGCGCTTCCGGGACAAAACCAACCTTCCTTACCAGGGCCGTCCTGTTTTTCAGATCGATTCCATCCACCGAAACTTCTCCGCTGTCAGGAAGGAGCCAACCGGCTAACATTTTCAGAAGAGTGGATTTGCCGGCCCCGTTGTGCCCGATAATGGCGATTAATTCCTTTTTTTCTACTTCAAAACTGGTTGGGAGAAGCCCTCTTTTTTCATTATAGACTTTTGTAAGATTATGAACCTCGATCAGCATGATGTAGTACCATCTTTTTACTTAAGTCGGCATTCATAGATTGACTACCAGGACATTGTCATGAGTGGGGTGCGTGGGGCGGAGCCCCACACCTTTAACGCATCAACGGAGCGGAGACGATGGGGTAGACTTCATCGAGCGGCCGATTCTGCCAACGTGTGATCACTCCCCGGTGACTGCATCAGTGACCTGGGAAACAAGTCTGGGGCACACCTCGATCCCATGGCTTTCCCGTAGATGCCCCCGGATGTCCCGAGTGGTCATCCCGCGTAGCTCATGTGCACATGAATCGGTCTGAAAATTATATTAGTTTTATTATTACTATCACTAAAATTATCACAACTAAGAGTGCAATCATTTTTTCCTCCTTACCCAAGTATATGTTTGAAAAGACTAAATTCCCGATTGCACGGGAATGATGGAATACGCAGTATTTCGACTTTTTACGACTTCATCAATAATAATGACCTTTTTTTTATGAACGGCGGATGCCGTCTTTCCTCATCCGGCCGCGAAGCGTGCTGGGGTTGAGACCGAGCATCGTGGCTGCGCCTTTTTTCCCTTCGATCCTCCACCCGGTTTTCTCGAGCGCCTGGAGGATGTGGTCGCGTTCCAGCTCGGCAAGGCCCTTGCTGTCCTGCGCTTCCTGTTCACCGGCCTTCGGGGAATTCTCGAACCGGTCCAGTATCTGCAACCCGGTCCCCTGGCTCGTGATCACCGCCCGCTCGATGATACTCTCCAGCTCGCGCACGTTGCCCGGCCAGTCGTATTCCTGGAGCACGTTCAGGGTGTCTTTCGACACGGTCTCGATCTTCTTTCCTGTTTTCTTGTTGAATTTGGCGACAAAATAATCGACAAGAAGCGGGATGTCTTCCTTGCGCTGCCGGAGCGGCGGGATCGTGATGGGGAAAACATTCAGCCGGTAGAACAGGTCTTCCCGGAACCTGCCCTTCCGGATCTCTTCCTCCAGTTTCCGGTTGGTGGACGCGATGATCCGCACATTGACCTTGATGGTTTTGGGGCCGCCCAGCCGCTCAAACTCGCCGTCCTGGATGACCCTGAGCAGCTTGGTCTGAAGTTCCAGCGGCATCTCGCCGATCTCGTCGAGGAACAGGGTGCTGTTGTCGGCCAGTTCGAAGCGCCCCATCTGCCGGTCATGGGAGCCGGTGAACGCGCCCTTCTCCCGCCCGAAGAGCTCGCTTTCGATGAGGTTCGCCGGGAGCGCCGAGCAGTTGACCGTTATCATGGGCCGGTCCTTGCGGCTGCTCCTGCTGTGAATGGCGCGCGCTACTACTCCCTTCCCCGTGCCGGTCTCGCCAAGGAGGAGAACGGTCGCGTCCTGGGGCGCCACCTGTTCGACCTTGAAGAACACATACTCGAGAGCATTGCTTCGCCCGATGATCTCGCCGAAGTTGAACTCCCTGTCGATCACGTTGTGAAGATAGATGTTCTCAGCATGGAACCGGTCCTTTAACTGCTTGTTTTCCGCATAGGCGCTCCGGAGCGACCCTTCCGTCCCCTTGCGCTCCTCGATTTCCTGCGAGAGCCGCTCGTTTACTCTGATCAACTCTCCAGTCCGTTCCTTTACCTTCAGGTCAAGCTCGCCATATGCCTTTTGGAGCGCGTCTTCCGCCCGCCTGCGCTCGGTGGTGTCGATGATCGTGGTACGGATATAACCGGCTTTGCCGTCGATATTTTCCTTCGCTGTGCTTTGGAGCTGCGCATAGAACGTTGCGCCGTCTTTTCTCTTAAGCCTGATTTCACAAGTCTGGTTGCCCTGTTTTTGAAAAATCTCTGAGCAATGTTTCGAAAAAATCTCCCTGTCCGCCGCTTCCGCGATAAAATTGATAAAGGGCCGCTTGAGCAGCAATCCCCTCTCGATTCCCAACAGACGCGCGCCGGTAAGATTTACCCCCTCTATCAGTCCCTGCGCATCGATGGTAAAATAGCCGACAGGCGCAAAGTCATATAATTCAGCGTACTGATTCCTCGATGACTCCAGTTCATCCCGGGCCTTGCGCAGCTCTTCATTCTGCATTTCCAGCTCGATCTGGTGCGTCCCCAGCTCGTGGACAAGCTCCTGAATGTCCCGGGCAGAGAGCTCTTTCAGCCTCTCAAGCTGCGTGCGCAGCTTTTCCTCGGCCTTCCGGCGAAGGGAGACGAAGTTGTCTGATAGGGTGGTGGTTTTGTTCATATCTCTTTTTGCAACTATGTTCGTCAGGTTTTACAAAGAACCGTTGATAAGAGCTCCATCCCCGCCGTTTGTGACACGGTGTTGAACTGCAACTGAGGAGGCTCGCTGAGGAGGTCCATCAAGGCGAGGAGCCTCCGATAATTGTCCGTACGAACGTGCTTCTCGAGATCGTCCCGTGTTTTCCACTCCTCCACGAGGGCAAAGGTGTTTTTGTTCTCAATGTCCTCATACAAACTGTAACTGATGCAACCCCGTTCAACCCGCGTGGGCTCGAGCGTTCCCCGGATCGTCTCCGCGAGATCATTACGCCTGTCCGGTCGCACAGTCATTTTCAGTGTTACGATTATCATGTCGGTCACGGCTTCCTGATGCGGAAAATATTTGACCTGATCCGTTACGTTTTTCTTTTGTTAAGTTTTGGATAGCGGTCTGTTTTGGAACGGCCGGCAAAGGGGACGCTGCTCATGCTGTCCGTGTATTTATTGTCATGCGGACAGTGATGATTTGCATCCTTATGGCAACATATAGCAATATTTGTACCCGGGGGGGATGGGAACCGTATTGTATTGATAGTATTGAAATGTCTAAGAGCGGACTACAACGAAGGGATTATGACAGGAAAATTTCTGTTCCTGATATTTCAGAAAATTCCTGACATGTCAGGAATTCATTTCTTCCTTTGAATGCCCAGCTTTTTCATCCTCGAGTGAAGCGTCTTCGGGTTGAGACCGAGGATCTCTGCTGCTCCGCCTTTTCCGCTCACGCGCCAGCCCCTGGAGTTCAAGACATCGATGATATGCCGGCTCTCGATCTCTTCGAGCGTGCCGGAGCGCCCGTTTATTGCCTCAATCGACTTCGGTATCTCGATGCGGAGGACCGGGCCAATGGTCATAATCATCGCCCGCTCGATAACGTTGCGCAGCTCCCGTACATTTCCAGGCCACCCATAGTTCTGCAGGGTTTCGATGCCTTTCCGGGGTATGGATTCGATCCGTTTCCCCATTCTCGTACCGAGCTCCTGAATAAAGGACCACACCAGCGGAAGGATGTCTTCCGTGCGCTCGCGCAGAGGCGGCACGAAGAGCGGAAAGATGTTGAGCCGGTAAAACAGGTCTTCACGGAACCTGCCATCGCGAACATATTGGTTCAGATCGCGGTTCGTGGCGGTAATGAGCCGGACGTTTACCTTGATGGTTTTGGGGCTCCCGAGCCTCTCGAACTCACCGTCCTGGAGCACCCGGAGCAGCTTGGCCTGCAGCTCCAGCGGCATCTCGCTGATCTCGTCGAGGAACAGAGTGCCGTTGTCAGCCAGTTCGAAGCGGCCCATCTGCCGGGCAAGGGCGCCGGTGAAGGCGCCCTTCTCGCGGCCGAAGAGCTCGCTCTCGATGAGGGTCGGGGGCAGTGCGGCGCAGTTTATTTTCACCAGGAGACGCCCCTTGCGCAAGCTCAGGTTATGGATCGCATTGGCCAGCAGCTCTTTCCCTGTGCCTGTCTCACCCTGGATCAGGACCGTGGAATCCGTACCGGCCACCTGCTCCACCTGTTTCAGCACGCTGCGAATCGCCTCGCTGTTGCCCACGATGTTCTCATGAGTGTGCAGCAGCTTGACCTCATCCAGGAGGTAGCGGTTCTCGGCTTGAAGCTGTTCCTCGAGCTTCTTATGGGCCTCGAGAATTTGTTTTTCAAGCTTTTTGCGTTCAGTGACATCGCGAATATTACATTGTGCGAGCCTTGCCCTGTCGACCATATATATTTCCGTGTCGATATATTGCCCGGACTTGGTTTTTATTTGAACATCATCGTAATTAATAATGCCGCTCTTGTTCAAGTTTTGCATTATCGTTGGAAAATCACTCATATCGAGCGATACACCGATATCCTGAAGGTTTTTCCCGATGCACTCCTCTTTGGGATATCCCAGCATTTTCTCGGCGGCCGGATTAACATGGGCTATATTTCCTTCGCGTTTTTCGAGAAGCACTATCCCGTCGCTCGCGGTCTCAAAAATACGCCTGTAGCGCTCTTCAGACTCTGTTAACAAGTCTTCCAGTCGCTTGCGCTCGGTAATGTCCTCAATGGCCAGGAGGATGATCCGCTCCTTGCCTCTCCCTCGTTCAATTTGCCGGGCATTCAAAAGCATTATGCGCCTGCCGATGCCGGCAAAATAGTGTTCAACCTCATAGTTATCAAAGGTTGTCTTTTGGGGAAGGATGGTTTCCAGCAGTTCACGCAGCTTGGGGATATCCCACTGTTTATTGCCCAGGTCATAAATAAGATGCCCCACGGTCTCTTCAGGTTTTACCTTGAAGAATTCATAGAAGGAACGACTGACGGTGACCACCCTGAGGTCTTGATCCAAGGAAATCAAGGGTTCGCGCACAGTGTTGATGACGCTCTCGGCAAATTCACTGGCTTCATCTGCGGCTTTTTTAATGATCACCAGTTCTTTTCGGGTCTTTTCCAGGCCGGCCTCTATCTCCTTACGCTCGGTGATGTCCTCAATGGCCAGAAGGATGATCCGCTCTTTTCCCAACACTCTTTGAATTTGCCGGGCATTTAAAAGCATTATGCGCCTGCCAATGGTAGAAAACTCGTGTTCAACCTCATAGTTATCAAAGGTCGTCTTTTGGGGAAGGATGGTTTCCAGCAGTTCACGCAGCTTGGGGATATCCCACTGTTTATTGCCCAGGTCATAGATAAGCTGCCCAACGGTCTCTTTGGGGGTTACCTTAAAGACTTCATAGAAGGAACGGCTGGCGGTGACTACCCTTAAATCCTGATCCAGCGCGATTAAGGGTTCACGCACGGTGTTGATGATGCTCTCGGCGTACTCACGGGCTTCATCTTCGGATATTTTAGTTACTGCCAGTTCTTTACGGGCTTTTTCCAGCCCATTTTCTATCTCCCTACGCTCGGTGATGTCCTCAATGGCCAGGAGGATTATCGGCAGGTCGTTTTTCTTTTCTCTGATTTTGCAGGCGTTAAGGAGCATGGTTTTCCGTCCGATGCTCTCAAAATTATGTTCAATTTCATAATCATCAACGGTTTCGTTCTTCGGAAGAATATCCTCAAGCAGCACGCGAAGTTCCGGGATGTTCCATTGTCCGTTTCCAAGATCGTATAAAAGAGAGCCGATAGTATTTACGGTATCTGCTTTGAAAATATTTAAGAAACTACGATTTGCCGACAGAACTCTCATGTTTTCATCCAGTATGAGAATGCCTTCACGAACCGTGTTAAAAATATTCTTGAAATAGTCTTCCTGGATTAACATCTAATCTCCCCTGTTCCCAATCTAAGGAATTATGATGGGAAAATGTCTATTCCTGATATTTCGGAATTATCCTGACATGTCGGGAATTCATTTCTTCCTTTGAATGCCCAGCTTTTTCATCCTCGACTCAAGCGTCTTCGGAATGAGACCGAGGATCTCCGCTGCTCCGCCTTTTCCGCTCACGCGCCAGCCCGTGGAGTTCAAGACATCGATGATATGCCGGCTCTCGATCTCCTCGAGTGTTCCGGGGTGCCCGTTTTTTGCCTCAATTGACTTCGGTATCTCGATGCGGAGAACCGGGCCAATGGTCATGATCATCGCCCGCTCGATAACGTTGCGCAGCTCCCGTACATTTCCAGGCCACCCATAGTTCTGCAGGGTTTCGATGCCTTTCCGGGGTATGGATTCGATCCGTTTCCCCATTCTCGTACCGAGCTCCTGAATAAAGGACCACACCAGCGGAAGGATGTCTTCCGTGCGCTCGCGCAGAGGCGGCACGAAGAGCGGAAAGATGTTGAGCCGGTAAAACAGGTCTTCACGGAACCTGCCATCGCGAACATATTGGTTCAGATCGCGGTTCGTGGCGGTAATGAGCCGGACGTTTACCTTGATGGTTTTGGGGCTCCCGAGCCTCTCGAACTCACCGTCCTGGAGCACCCGGAGCAGCTTGGCCTGCAGCTCCAGCGGCATCTCGCTGATCTCGTCGAGGAACAGAGTGCCGTTGTCAGCCAGTTCGAAGCGGCCCATCTGCCGGGCAAGGGCGCCGGTGAAGGCGCCCTTCTCGCGGCCGAAGAGCTCGCTCTCGATGAGGGTCGGGGGCAGTGCGGCGCAGTTTATTTTCACCAGGAGACGCCCCTTGCGCAAGCTCAGGTTATGGATCGCATTGGCCAGCAGCTCTTTCCCTGTGCCTGTCTCACCCTGGATCAGGACCGTGGAATCCGTACCGGCCACCTGCTCCACCTGTTTCAGCACGCTCCGAATCGCCTTGCTGTTGATCACGATGTTCTCATGAGTGTGCGACAGCTTGACCTCTTCCAGGAGGTAGCGGTTCTCGGCTTGAAGCTGTTCCTCGAGCTTCTTGATCTCAACAAAGGCGTTGCGAAGCGTTTCCTCTGTCTCTTTTTGGGCGGCCACGTCCGTTATGACGATACCGATCCCGCGGACCTCATCCAGAGGCAATCTGCGCCCGGACAGAAGCACAGGCAGCAAGGCCCCTTTTTCCTTTTTCAGGGAAAGTTCCGCCTTTCCACTGCCCTGCAGACTTTGTTTGATAAATTGGTCGAACGCGGGCAGAAATTCCGGCGGCACGTACCGTTGCAAGGCAGAGCCTATGACCTTTTCAAGAGATATTTCCAGCAGGGAAGCAAGCGAGTTGTTGCAATAATGAATGACGCCGTCTGCGTTCAGCGTGGCCGCGCCTTCGTTCATTTCTTCCACAAGCACACGGTAGGCATGGTCAACTCCCTTCAGAGTGAAGACCTGGTCTCCGCCGGGCTGTGAAACAAGCAGCGCATCAACCTCTCCGCCCCTGATGGCGCGCAGCGTTTCCTCGGCTTCTGCAAGCCGCGCGCGAAGTTCTTCTATTTCAGCACGAAGACCGTGGGATGATTTTCGCCTGCTTTTCGGTTCGTCGTAAGTTTTCGTTTTTACCGTGCCCTGCACGGACTTCCCGTTCGGCGTCTTCGGATGCCGGCTTTTCAATTTTGGCTTTGAAGTGTCTGATTTATTGTTCATCGGGAATGACGGTTACCTATCCAAAGTGTACGAGAAATTACGTGACAATTCCTTAACCTGGACAAGCCGGAAAACTGTTTAGCCACAAAAGTCACAGAAGGCACAGAAGAAAGCGAAAACCAGAACAGATTATTAAAAGCTTTCAAGCTCTCCTTTGTGCCTTATGTGCCTTCTGTGGCAAAATTTCTAAACGCTCTTTGATGAAGTTTTTGTTTTTCCCGGCCTCAGATCCAGGCCCAGGAGGATCTTTTCGGTACTGGTCATATCGCCGATGAATCTCCGCAGGGGGAGAGGTAGTTTTTTGATGAGCGTCGGCGCGGCGATGATCTGCTCCCCTTCTGCGAGCGTGGGCCGCTGGTAAATATCGATGACCTCAAGGTCGTAACGGCCGTTCAAGTATTCCTCGCATAGTTTCTTTATGTTCGTAATTGCACGGAGAGAACGGGGGGTCATACCGGTCACGTAAAGGCGAAGAATATATTTCTTGCCTGCCGCGGCCTTGATTCTCTTTTCGAACCCCTTTGATCTTACACTCTTTGTTGTATCGGTTTTTTTCATTTGGCGGGTCTCCCGCTCCCGGACTTGTTTGCCTTCACTCCGGCGCCATGCTCACGCCTTAGGAACATTTTTTCGTGGTCTTCCTTGACAACCTGTTTTTTCAACTTCAACTCGCCGAGATTGACGTTTAGTTCTTCCTCTTCCGCTTCGTATTGCGACTGTAAAGCCGCGACCTGCGCTTCCATTGCTTGTCGTTTACGGTCCAGCTCTCGTTTCTTGCGTTCGATCTCTTCACTGCGCAGGGTTTCTTCCGCCCGTTCCTTTGTCTCCTGTGCGGCCCGGGCGGATCCGGTCAGCACATTTTCTCCGCCCACATACACGTCGATGAGATCGATGCCTTTGTCGGTCAACAGGAACTCGCGGATCTGGTTCGAATGCTCCATGCCTCGGGATTTCAAGACATACAGGCCGCGGTTGCGCTCGCCGCCCAGCTCGATATCGCGCAGGGATATCCAGGTGTCCATAAGAGATGAAACGGCGAGGTCCGTCTGTTCAAGCGTGTGCTGATGGGAAAGGTTCGTAAAGAATGCGGTGATCTTGTTCAATTTCAGATAATCGATCAAACGGGTCAGCATGGCCTTTACTTCGTTGGCGCCGGCAACGGCCATAAGGTTCGTTATGGGGTCGAAGAGTACGGCTTGCGGCTTAACAGTCTCGATGAGGCGATGAATCCTGGCGAGGTGCATCTCGAGCCCGTACATCGTCGGCCGGGCCGCGTGGAACGTGAGGCGTCCCTGCCTTGTCCACTGCTCGAGCTCGATGCCGATGGAGCGCATGTTGCGGATGATCTGGTTTTCCGATTCCTCAAAGGCAAGATAAAGGCAGCGCTCCCTTCTCCTGCAAACGGAATCGGCAAAATGGGCGGTCATGCTTGTCTTTCCCGTCCCCGCCGTGCCCGAGACCAGAATACTGCTGCCCCGAAAGAAGCCTTTTCCTCCCAGCATCGCATCGAGGCGCGGGATGCCCGAGGAAATTCTCTCAATGCTTGCCGCGTGGCGAAGCGCAACGGACGTGATCGGGAGCACCGAGATGCCGGTATCGTCGATGAGAAAGGGATATTCGTTCGTCCCGTGGCTCGAGCCGCGGTATTTGACGATGCGCAGGCGACGGGTGGCGACCAGGTTCGTAACGAGGTGATCGAGGGCTATGACGCAATCCGAGACATATTCCTCGAGGCCGTGCCGCGTCAGGTTGCCGTCGCCCTTTTCAGCGGTGATGACCGCGGTGAGGCCCTTTGCTTTGAGCCAGCGGAACAGCCTGCGCAGCTCGGCGCGGAGGATGCCCTCGTTCGGCAGCGCGCTGAAAAGCGTCTCGATCGTATCGAGCACGATCCGCTTTGCCCCGATCGAATCGATAAGGCTCTGGAGCCTGACGAACAGCCCTTCGAGGTCGTATTCTCCGGTCACCTCGATCTCGGAACGTTCGATGTAGACGTGATCGAGAATGAGCTTTTTGCGCGCAACCAGCTCGTTCAGATCATACCCGAGGGAGGAGAAGTTCTTCGTAAGTTCCCGCGAGTTTTCCTCGAAGGACACGAATATCCCGGGTTCGTTATACTGCCTCGCCCCCTGCACCAGAAATTCCATGCCGAAGAGCGTCTTGCCGCATCCTGCACCGCCCGCAACCAGCGTCGGCCTTCCCTTCGGCAGTCCGCCGCCCGTAACCTCATCGAGCCCTTGGATCCCGGTGGGACTTTTCGACAACTGCGATCTCTGATGCCCTCGTTTTATCGTTTTGTCCGTCAAGGCGGCCTCCTCTGAGAAATATTTTTTCAGAACTTCATGAGTGCCGATCTGACTTTGTGCCTGAGCAGATGAAGCGCCCTATGAAGTCCAACAGGGATGTGAGCGATTGGATATTTATAGCATAATAGCATAACCGTATTATGGACGCAAGAAATTGCAGAACCCCGGGAACAGCAATAGAAATTACCAGATGCTCTACCAAAGGACCTCCAGCGGTTTATTAAAACGCTGCCACCCTTGTGTTATCGATAGAGACACTCAAAGCTGTTTTCTGCCCACCGGGGCGTATATTCCTGAGCGCGCGCATGTTGAACATATTTCACATTTATGATCTGGAAAAAGTCGCAAATGGCGTATTGTATCTTGCTGAGCGCAGCTAAGAATCTTATGAAATCAATATGTTAAAAACCATTCGCTTCGTTCAGGTTGACAGATGAGGACTTCTTGCGGATGGATCAACTGTATATATTTTACTTGCCGAGTACAAGTTGTCAAGGCTGGGCTATCACAGGTGTTCGCGTCTTTTCAAGGATGGCGCCCGACGTTAGGGTGCGGCGATCCGCGTTTCACCCTCGGGCCATATGCGTTTTAAAGTCATTCACGTAGAACGTTAGTATTAGATCAACTTTGGATTTCCGGGCTGTCTTCACGATAACGCATCGTATACCGCCCCGCCTGAAATTCCAAGATCGCAAGAGCTTCTTAGGGTCACCCATTTGAAGGCTCCCTGTCAAGTGAAGAAGCCCGCCCCGTCCACCCACATAAGGACTTGCGCATGACTCTCAGATACTGCCAGCTTGCGCCGGAGAACTTGAGCGGGGCTGTTAAGGTGCTGGATAAGGAAGGAAGTGGTTACGTTTTGGTTACGGATGCAAAAAAAGGATGGCGAATTCGCTAACCTCTTGATTTGTTGGCGTCCCCAGGGGGATTCGAACCCCCGTTATCGGGTTCAAGTTCGGCGGGACGAAAAAACGCAACCTTGATAAGAAGCCTGGTTTCCCGTTTTCTCTACGCAATCAAGGGTCTTCTGAATTGCGTGCTGTATACCTATTTTGGAATTATGCCCTTTTGGATAATTTCTTGGAACAATTTTGGAACAGTGGAAAGTCAGTGTTTAAGCCATGCCTGGCGCAATCCCCGGGCACTGCATGATCCTCAGCGAATTTTTACACTATCTCTGTATAAAGTCGCCAATCTGCCGCTGAATTCAGTGTAGGGATGATTCGAGAGGAATTTCGTGACCAGCAGAATCTCCTCTTCCGAGGTCAGATTCCCATGTCGGATATAAATTATTCCACCGGTCTTTTCCGGAGGAAATCTCAAAGGATTCGTAAAGTGGTAATCTCTGGTGATAAGGACAGACTTGCTGTTACATGCGAGGGCGAATACTTCCTCGTCGGAATTTCCGGAGGTTGCCGACGCCGCAATGGCAACGATCTGATGGCCGTCACGAAGCAAAACTTCGGCAAGACCATAGCTTACGCTTTCATCAAGAACAATCTTCATGCCACAGCAAGCTTCTCGGTCGCGAGAAATGAGGCATATTCAAGGCATGCCTTAATGTCTTCAATCGTCAGCCGCGGAAAATTCTTCAAAATCGTTTCGTAATTTTCACCTGCTGCCATATGGCTGAGAATGATATGGACGGGAACACGGGTGCCTTTTACACACGGTTCTCCCCCGCAGATGTTAGGATCGGATGCAATACGAGGATTCATTCTTTCGCTCCTTTCACTCCAAGGTTGATTGATTATATACCAAATGGCGCCCGTTAACAATATTTTTTGCAGTCGTTTACACTCGTCCTGAGAACACGCAGACGAAAAATGGGCCGCCAACATCCACTCCCCGCATCACTTTAACCTGTAACGAATGACTGGACACAGGTAAAGATATCGCCGCTCCTGCCTGCGAAGTCGTAAAGGAAACCATGAAGTCGTGCACATTAGCTGTCCGTGCGTGTTCTGCCATGCGGGCGGGAAACCTTATACCTTGATGCGAGCGCAGAGGGCTTTCAAAGAGACTCACGGGAACGCTGAGATCGAAGACTGCCGGTTCCACTATCTGCGGCGCTGCTGTGCATCGTGGAACTGGCAGGCTGGGGTTGACCTGGACACCCTGGCCGACCTCAGGGGCCACAAGGACACGAGGATGACGAGAAGTATGCGCTCATCGGGGAGCAGCATCTTGCCGATGCGATCAGCCGACCTGAGGAAAGCTACAGAAGGTTTAGTACAATTTTGAAACAGTCAAAAGAAAAGGAGCTACAGGCAACCTGTTGTAACTCCTTGAATTGATTTGGCGTCCCCAGGGGGATTCGAACCCCCGTTATCGCCGTGCGGCTTGACGTGTTTACCGAGCTTCATACCATCACGCAGTTTGAGGGGGACTCAAGACCCATCCTGCCGATCATCCTTGCCGGCCGGAACAATCTTCTCGACAATCTCACGTTCCGACAGGCAAAGTCATTGGCCTCGCGCGTGGTGGCGCGGGGACACCTGGAGGCGCTGGATCAGAGCGAAATGTGCGCCTACCTGACGCATCATCTCGACATTGCGGGAGTAAAACAAAACCTCTTTGCCGACCAAGCCGTGACCGCTATCCATCAGGGTTCCGGAGGTCTGCTCAGAAGAGCGACCAACCTGGCTCGGGGCGCTCTCATTGCCGCTGCCGCCGAGAAATGCAATATCGTTTCCGCCGACCACGTGCGCGTTGCATCCACTGAGATCCTCTGAAATAAACCGGGGGGCGGTTGCTCTCCGGTTCTTTTGTTTCAGATAGGCCGGACGAATATGAAAGGGCTGTTATAATCAGAAAGATTAGGCCGGATTAATTCGGAAAACAACAGTATCGAAAGCGCCACAACCGTTGCGGATATTACTTCAGCGGCTTGGTTTTTCTCTTCCGAACCAGCCGAAAGTAATCGAAAATGTAGTGCAGAATTTGGCGGTTTAGGCGCTTACGCCTATTACATCGACAAAAGATTGTCGATCTTTGAATCGAAT
>ERZ1292625.998-Hain-H41-01um-R1-998-length-37474-cov-13_pt1 | contig 37474 bp, 56 predicted proteins | sample MGYA00564400_ERZ1292625 | MGnify/ENA primary metagenome ERZ1292625 (study PRJEB36523, sample SAMEA6512639) | groundwater metagenome | collected 2019-01-08 | study: AquaDiva: Metagenomics assemblies of 32 groundwater samples
AAAAAAAAAAAAGGAGGGCCGCCACTAGAAAAGTTTTTTTCTAGAATCCGGGCCTCCTAAAAAGGGGGGTAGCAGAATCTTATGGGTTTATTGTAGTATGCAAATTACAAAGTACAAGTATTTTGTGTTATTTTCCTCCATAAATCTTTTGATACTGCTTATCAACATTATCAGTAAACGCTTTATCATATCCATATCGCTGATCTTTCATTTGGTTCTTTAATCTATCCTGAATAGTAAACTGATTGTCAACATAAGACGGCGACTCAATCGGTGCAATCGGTGTATAGACCATCTTACTTCGTATTTCCTCAATTGCCTCAACATCCGAAGCTGTTTGTGCCCATTTCTTCATCGCATCTAATGTTTTCTCAGAAAATCCCTGTTGTTTAGTCCATTGACTGATCTCTGCTAAACGAGTCTCTGCCTTCTCGCCCAACAGTTTTTTCTGTTCAGCATAGAAATTATTATCCATTTCTTGAAGTTTTTGCTCTTCTTGCTTATTAAGATAAGCTAATCCATTAATTAGATCGGAGAATCCTTCTTGCGACATTTGATTTTTTTTTGCAAATTGTTCAAGCGCTTGTACGACAGTACTTTCTTTATCAATTTCAACATCATTTAACCCTTCCATTGTTACATCATAAGAATATTCTTCGGGTGCTCCCGAGAAATGACCTAGCTTTTCCCGGAGCGGGTTATAGGCCTGTGCTTGATTTAATACATATTTATATTTTGAATCTTGAAATCCCTCAGGCTTTGGACCAACTCCAGGAATACCCTCTGCCCAATACCAGGTTGCTTTTTCAGCACTATCAGCAGGCGGTGTTGACACCTCAAACGAGGCCATACCATTCTCGAAAACAACACTCGTATTACTGGGTGAACTATTACCACTAGTCGCCGCAGGCTCACCGGTACTAAACCCAACTTGTGGTGGAGCTTCAGAAGCACTCATTAATGTATCATTATCCATATCAATTACCCTTATTCTACTGTCAGTACATATTTTTCAGCAGCTAATTCTTCTTTATTTTTCTGCTTTTCTATAAAATTTATAATCGCAATAATAAAATCATTCTGTCCAGCACGATAGACTGCCGTTGATTCAGGACAGTTCACAGACCAAATGGGCGCTTTCAAATAATGCTCGCACCAACATTCTAATAATTCCTTACCCAATTCATTTTTCACAAAAACTTCAGTTGTTAAATATTCTAGCCGATCTCTTTTTTCTTGAGCATTCATAATATTTGAGAATTCTCCCCTTGGTTAGATTGAACTTGTGGTTGGAATTGTGCTGCTTGCTCTTGCTGAGCTTGATTATACATCTGACCAATCCTTTTTTGAACTTCATCAAAATCATTCACGAGCAATTGATCCACATCAAGTTTTTCAGCACTCCATTTTAACGACTCGGGTATCTTAACCCCAGCAACAATTCCCGCTTGGGTATAATATCGAAGAATGAAATTAAGATACGTCTCAAATCTTTCCATATCATCTCTTTTTTGTATGGATAAAATAGGTGACTGATAATCTAATTTGATATTCTTATTACCTAACTCAAAGGTAATCATATTATCCTGATAGGCAATATCTTTAATATCTCCTCGACGTCTTAAAATTTGGGTGATCTTATCCACTAAGGTAAATAAAGTATTAATCACACGAATAATCGACGCACTACTTCGTCGAGTCCATTCTTGTTGACGAATTGATACTTCGGTTGCTGATTGGTTCGGCGTGGTAGGAACTTCAGGTAAAGGGTTTGAGTTAAATCCAGAACGTATTAGTGCGCGATCCGATTCGATTGACCCTTCTAATAAGCTTTCATTAATCTGAATCGGTAACTGTCGAATAGGATCACGACTTGATCCTAATGATGTTTCAATATCAATCACAGCACCACTTTGAATGTTCTGTGTGGATTGTAAATCAATCACACCAGAGTTTTCTCTTAAGAAAATTGGAAAGGCAACATAATCAATGATTCTAGCAGTCGATTCTCTGAGCTTATTCACCATACGAATATCAGGCAGAAATACACGCCCTGGCCCACGACCATAAATTTCATCAGGTGCAACATTCAAACGAAACCCATGAAATGGAGAGAACGCTCTGAATTCTTTTAAGATATCCGTTCTGCCATCCATGCGTTGGACATAATAAAGATATTTATGCGAATCTTCATTCTCATAGATATAAACACATCCTTCAATAAATTCAAACTCTTCATTAGGCGAATTCATCACTTTATTGGACAATTCAGCATTCAATTCAGCTTTGGGCCAATACTCCATAATTTGCTTTGCTTTTAATTTTCGAGTAATCCAAAAATTCTGAAGCTCACCATCAATTCCTACGTCAAAAACCACATTGTTCATGGGCGCAACCTGAAACTGAATCGGGTGATTCTTATCATCGCGCTCGTTAATAATGATCACACCGGTGCTAACACCCATATCCTGGAAAACTGTATTGATGACATGGTGAAAATTAGAGCTATCCAATATTCTAAATAAAGCTCGTGTCTGTTTTTGAACAGATTCTTTAATCTGTTTCTTATCTTCTTCGGACATATTTTCATTATCTTCGATCGATTCGCCCACATTATACTCAATCCATCGAGTGTATGGTGGCATCAATAAGCGCTGTAGATTATTAGCAAAATCAATGTTCGCCGAAGGCGCTGTTGAATCAAAAATTTCTTGCTCAGGCTTTCTGTGCATTGATTGATCAAAGAAGTTATTACGCTCTGGAATAACATACCGATACGCTTCTGAAAGATGCGGTTTTTCCATATCCGCAATACTCTTTGCCCTCTGATAGTGTTCGTATCGCTGTTCTGCAGTAGGTTCAATGCGTTTTTTCATGCTCATTTTATTTCATTATCCCAACGTTCTATTTGTTCCAATAGCGCTAGAAGATATCACTCCACCAGGAGCGTTCACTGGCGATCCAGGGATTAAACCACCACCGGATTGAGTACTTCGTCGAATCGCAGCAATTCTCTCTTGTTGCAATACTGACTGTCTTTGAATTTCAGTTTGTTTTGCGATAGCAGCCTCTCTTTCAGCATCTTTTTCAGCTGTATTGTCTGGTTTAAACATACCACCCATTTTACTATCTCCTATCTAATATCCACCACATTAATATATAATACCTCTTCATTGAGTACTCCGTGAGATAATTGATCGATTTCCTGTTCGATCATGCATTTATTATCCTTATCAATCAATATAAATACAAATCTTGTTTTTGCAAGTAAAAAACGAGTTTTCAGCTCTTTTGCCCTCGCTAATAAATTATTACTCATTCACCATCATCTTTTATAAATTAACTCATCCTTTGATTTTGATCCAGCACTTGAGCCAAAAAAATATCTAATTGATTCAAGCCACGCTGTCCCTAAAACACCGGTCATCACGTCCAAAACAGTCCTTTCATCAAGAGGGATGGAAACAAAAACAAGTAAACCAAGAAATGTAAAAAACCCTACGGTAAGAATATAAGCTAATATTGCTGGTGTATTATCTTTCTTTCCAGTTTTTGCAATCTCTACCTCCCTTCTTCTCGCAGACTCCTTTTCGTCGTGTGCTATTCTTAAGTTTTCCGTATTAATCCGTTCTAGCGATATTCTTTCATCCGACTGTATTTGCAAAAGCTTAATAGATGCCTCAGGGTCATCGATCATCTTTTCAAACACATCTGAGGGGTTACTAGGATCAGCACCGAACTGTGACGCTATAATCGTCGCAAGGGCTCCTCCAGCAGGTCCACCAACTGCGGTACCCAATATGGGCGCTCCGATCTTTATGATTGCTCGACCGACATCTGACCAATCCATATTCCATCCTTAAATGTTCTACGTGGAACATTTATTTGTTAGGGATTAATTCAAAATGAACAAGATCATTAAACTTATTGTCTGATAATTCCGTGTCACTATCCCAATCACCACCCCACCTCAATTCATGTGAAATACGCCCTTCATCGAATAATAGAGCTGCAATCCCTTTCACAATTCCAGCAAAATAGGTAATTCGTGGAATGTCTTTCCAGTCAACCGGATGCGGACTTACATCGATAGCCATGGATGGATCACTATTATGCCGACTATTAGGCCATTTCAACTGAGATAATTTGTTTGAGAATGCACTATTTTGATCTTCTTCATTACGATGACCTACTAAAATAGAACAATCAAAGTACTTTATCACCTCATTAAATATGGTTTGAATATCAGGTTCACACTGACTAAGTTTAGATAATGACCGTTGACTAAATGTAGGCATTATAACCTTACTATATTTTCTTAAATTCGCTTATCTTTCTACAGACACTCGATATCTCACGAGGAATATCATTGGCTGCATCTCGTTGAGACACCCATTGCTTCAACTGATTCAGCGTAATATCAGAAAACTCAATTTCCTTATCCGCTACCTTTTTAATACTTTCCTGAGTAATTGTATTATCTGGATTGATCTGTAAACAGCTCAGTTCCTCGGAAGTTGGGTTGACCTTTTTATCTATTTCATCCATCACAGCATTTAATAATAAATTCAACTTTTCTTTTGGATATAATCCTTTGATGGATAGTCTGTCGATAATCGAAAGAAGCATAATTTATCCTTATCATTTAAAATTTAAACAAAAAAATGTTACTACCTAGCCTATATTTTGTCAATAATTTTAATTGACTAATCCAGAGCATATCTATTATTAATTATACGCACTAATTAAAAATTGAAAATAAGTGATTGTATATGACGTCGCATTAGAACTAGATGATACCAGTGGTCTAATATCATCACCACTTGCCATACTTACTACACCATCCAAAGGTATAGAGCATCTATCAGTTATTCCTAACATATAATTACTAACTACAGCGCCTGGAATATCGACCCATCCACCAGCACCCACTTGTTTTTGCAGCTTTATTGTAACAATTGCAGCACCACCCCCTGCGGTTTCAATAGTAATATTACTCTGGATCGAAAAATGTCGTGTTGTTCCGCTATAAGTCACATTTCCTGTAGCAGGTAGATTAGGATCCCAAACTTGATCAACATCAATACTTTCTGTGAGATCAACAGCAATTGCCGCAGGAGTTGTTAAAAGCCCTGATCCTGTTGTTACGGGGCCCCCGTACGCATAGTAACCAGTTGGTCTCGTGGTTAATAGTTCGTAAAACGTACACAAGCCATCACGATGAAATTGAGCGATATTTTCCAGATCAAATGCATTTCCAGCATCCACTAATGATGAAATTGCCAACTTTTGAACGTTTCCACTGATGTGCATCAATTTTTTATTTGCGGGTTGTGCCGTATCTTCAAAATATATCCGCGGAGCAACGCTACTTGTTATAACAATGCCGTTACCAACAGTACTGACAATTGAAGTAGTAGCATTACTAATGTGAAGATCTATTTTTGGAACAGCAGTACCAATACCAATCATACCGCCAGATGGAGAGAGCGTTAAATTACCAGCTGAATTCATACTAAAATCTGAATAATTTGCTGCAGTACCATCAGCATCATTATAGGTTAATCGTAAACACGCTCCAGTTGGATGATTAATTTCAAGAGCTTTATCTGGAGCGCTTGTACCAATACCGACATTACCATCTCTCACCAGCGTTAGAATTGATGCCTTGTCAAATGCACTAGCGGCATCATTTAACGATGCAAAGAATATCTTCTGACTAGTAGAAAACATTGACATCAGCTTTTTATTTGCTGGTTGTGAAGTGTCTTCAAGATATATACGGGCGGCTGGATTGCTTGTTATTATAATTCCATTATTAAATCCTGTTGTTATTGATGAACCAGTACCAATATGAAGATCAAATTTTGGCGAAGCATTACCAATACCGATTCGGTTATTTATCGAATCAACGTTGAAAATATTATTAGCGTCTTTATCACGAAACTGAAATGCAGTTAGACCATCAGTGATCGGTCTGTGCCATGAAGTTGTCTCGCCAACTTGGAAAATTTGTGTTCCAGTCTCTGTAGTAGCATTTGCAAAAATACCGAAAAATGCATCGGATTCATTAGCATTTGCATCAATATTTAAGTTAATGCCACCTAAAGCATTAAGATTAATCCTTCCCGTCGTTGTACTATTAACGATACTATAACTGGTGCTTCCTAGATTAATCCTACTAATAGTTCCGCCATTAACAGTTAAATCGCCAGAACCAATTGTTAACGTGCCAGTCGACGGAGTAATTGTGTTTGAGTATGACCAAACGCCAGCACTAACGTAGGGCACGCCAGTTGCAGCAGCACTACTTCCACCTGTGCCCCCATACGCTGCACCCAAAGTGCCTGTTAGATTACTCGCGTTGGTATAATAAGCACCAGATTGGTCATCTAAAAGATCAGCATTTAGATTTGTCACTTTAGTAGTCGATGCAATCGTAAAAGGTGCAGTCCCCGTCAACACTGTAGACGCTAGCGTATTAAAAGATGGGTTAGCATTCGTCGCAATCGATTGAATTGTGTCTAGTTCTGTCGCTGTTATTTTTAGATTTGTTGTATTATAGTCAACAGAGATCGTAGCGCCAACCTTATCAATACCATCACCAGCCACGAAATTAATATCAGTGATATCCCACTGAATATTATCTACACCAATTGTGTGAAGACCATCGGCTCCAGAACCAATCGATGTGATTCGATACGAGAAACCTGAGTTCACTGTGCCATTTCTAACCACAGTCCAAACGCCGTTATATATCTCTCCAGACGGTGAATTGTCTAAGTCTGTTGATCTTGCCCATGCTCCAGCTGCTGTGACATAAATGCCATTAGTCTTCTGATCAACTTGATCCTTAACAAGCACTCGCGATAATGTCGTGACAGTCCCATCGATGTTTTGCTCACCAGATAATACAATATTCGCAGTCGTTGCAAGATCGACGTTCACCTTTGTCTTTGCACCTAATACCGTTTGTGAATCAAAGAACGCTTTTGAAATCGCCGACGTTGCAAGAGTTGGCGCAGCAGGTAACCCAGTGACTTCACCACCGCCAGAGAACGCAATGTTAGCTGCTGATGTCATCGTCACTGAATTTAACGTGGTATTAATAGTCATCAGACCTGTTGTTTCAAAAGTAAGACGATCAATCTCATTTTGAGAAATCGAAATTTTTCTCGTAGCAATCCCGCTATAAGCATTCAACCGAACTGCATCCGGATTTGATGCATGCGCGGCCCCATACGACCTAATCTCTCCTCTCGCATTCGATGAGGCTGACATTATGGTTGCCGAGGTAGCATTTCCTGCGTTTGAATTGTTCGCCGAAACTGATACATCGCCATTCACACTACTGCCAAAATAGTTATATCTATAACCTACGATAAACTCATTACTTCCAGCTTCAACAGCAGTACCGATTAATACTTTTCCGCCTGACTGATTTATATACACATTCCCTTTGGTCGCATGTGCAGTAGAGTCAAGAGTGAGACTTTCAGAAGCTGCTAGACCCCCATTTAATGTTTGACCACCAGCTAGACCGGCTTTGACTGCGTACGAAGAATTGAGCGTTGTCTTGAGATTAGTGCCCGATAGTCTCTTATTCTTTGTGGCTAAAACTGCATCAGCACTGTCTAATATCAAAAACTCATCGCCATCAGCTAAGCTGGATTTAGACCCTTTCCCCGACCATGGTAAATCACTCATATCACTCCCCTTCGTACGTCATTTCTGTTCCGTCTTCATATAACATGTTAAATAAATCCTCGTATTCCATCCGTCCACCCACCGGCTGTGGAGGAAGAGATACAGACGCATTATAAGCATTACGAAAAGGATTGATGAAATTTCCCAACTGAACGAATACTTTTTTCCAGTACATATCTCACCTCATGAGAAAAACGCCACTGAAACGTCGGTCGCATTACGCGATCTAAAATGTAGCACATCACCCGGAGTCACAGGAAAGACTTCTTTTGCAAGCTCTCCAGCTGCCGCAGAAAAACCAGCAGCTAGCGTAGGTAATGTAATCGCTGACTTACTCACTCTGTAGAAATCACTCCCAGATGTTATCGCTAGTCTAACGCCTGCTGGCACCGTAACTGTTGTATCGACATTGGCAGCTAAATAGACGTTGTACACTAAATCAGAAAAAGGGGATGTGTAAAGAGGAATCGAACCAGAATCTCTTAATATCTTTAGTTGTGTAGTCATCATTTACCCTTCTTTTTACTAGCTGGACGCAATGTATGTAGATAAAAATTTGCCTGCTGCTTTGTCAAAGTAGATGCCTTACTTCCTTTCGACGTTGCCTTCTTCGCAAAGCCAAGCATGCTCATATCAGCCGCTTTTGCTTTCTTAGTCAAAGCTCCAGGACGTTTAATAGCCCCAGCAATGAAATTCTTAGCCATTTTTAGTACCCTCTAACAAACTCAACTTCTGTTCAAGCTGGTCAATAAGATTCTTTAGCTCACCGTTCTCTTCTATCTTGATGGTTTGACCTTTGATGAAAGCCGCTGTCTTGATCAGGTCGGCGCGTTTAGCTGCTTCGTCCGAATCTAGAGCACCAGAATTAACCTGACTAATCAGTATAGCTATTTGCTTATTCAAGTCTTGATCATCAGAAGTCACCGCATCGGTCTCATGTCTTGCACCATCGCGTCTGTAATTGCCTGGATCGCGTCGTTCCATCATCGTCATTACTGCTTTCCAATCCACTTTATCATCATCAAGATCAATCAGTCTGTTCATGCGATCAACCAAACGTGATAGATATTTAGACTTAGACTCATTCATTGATGACCAGAGCTTGTACTCTTGCGTCTCTTTTGAATTGTCTTTGACACCCACAGATCTCAAAGCATAGCCGCTTGACTTGTCTATACCACTCAAAATGAAAGCGTAATCAAAGGGTCTACCCTGCTCAACGAGCGAGCATATCTTGGCGATCAACTCATCAGTTAAATTTATTTTAGTTGACATTGAATTGATTCTTTTTAAGTCATCGATGTTATAGATACTAAGCTTTTAGTACAAAAAGTCAACCTATCTCCGATAATTTTTGTTATCTCCGGTAATGATTAGTTCCATCGAACCGAAATTGAACCTATATGGAACTCTTGTGTAGCGTGAGGATTGTTGACAAGCGTATCAGATATGCTATATTATGTCTATATAAATATGACTATGGTAGGAGTGATAAAAATGAACGAAACAATCGCAGCCGGTGAATTTAAAGCAAGGTGTCTTAAAATTATGGATCAAGTCAACCAACAGCACACTGAAATAACCATTACAAAGCATGGCAAACCAATCGCCAAGATGGTGCCTATCACGCCGAAAAAGTTTACTGCCTTTGGCTGTATGAAAGGAAAAATTAAAATCAATGGCGATATTATTTCCCCAATCGATGCGGAGTGGTATGCAGAAAAATAACTGCCCTTTATTGGTCAAAAAGATAATATAAAATAATTGTTGACAAGCGTATCTGATACGCATACAATGCAATTAATAACAAAAATTAACAATAATAATAAAGCTTAATAATATAGACTTTGTAACAAACTAAGGAGAACGATCATGACTAACATATACGAAATTAAAATATCTCATCATTACGATGAGCTTATCAAAGACTCGAGTTGTTACGAAGCGCTGAGAAAAAGTGAGGGATTTTATCTTAGTGAGATTGCCGAAGACGTAGAAGAATCGATGGAGATAATGAAAGCGAAGGAGAATTATTTCGTTAAGAAATTCGGTAATTTTTACTATAGCTTGTTATTAGTTTATTTGGGAATGATTTTATCAGCGAGTAATCTTACCCCATCTCACAAGATTCATGTCGCCTGAATCAAACGAAAATATATTTATTGACCAATAATTATACTTACAATATATAAGATATAACAGATATTAAGTCCAACCAAAGAGAAAGAAAAAGAAAAGTAGGCAAAAGAAAAAGAAAGAGAAAGCGCACTTTACTGTGCAGCCACCTCTTTGTCAAGAGGTGAAATAATAAATAAAAGGGTTGAAGTTCATAGCTTTAGATCAGACACTAAATCATTGATGGTAAAGTAATAGATTCTCCCACTTTCCATACCGATAGCTCGGGCAACCGGAATGCGAAGTGTCGGATCAGAGAAAACGTAAGCCGCGTAGATTCCTTCTGTTATCCCTGATTCTTCTTTAAGTTTTTTGCTAATCTCATCGAGTATGTCGATAGATTTATAATTCTCACGCTCCATTTCTTTCTTTTTTAGAGCTCTCTCTATTGTTATCCCTTGTTTCTCAAGGTTAGCAGATATCTCATCTATCTGATCGATGACATTTTTATTGGATGACATTTTTATTACAACTCCCAAACTTTAATTGTTCTGTGCTCATTGATACAATCTATAGGATTGTTGACACACTGTCAACTATTTTCAAGAAAGATGATAAATTTAGTTGACAAGCGTAACTGTTATGCTATAGTAACACTAAGAGCAAGAACAAATGGAATTAAACTTACTTAATGAGAACTTTATGAAAACGGAAATTAGGGAAACATTTACAAACGCTGCTTCGATTTACAAAAGAGCGATGTCGATTATCGAAGAAATAAATCAAGAGCTTGAGAAAGAAAATCTACACCCGGATGTACATAAACAGATTTTAGACTCTTTAATTCGTGGCTTATGTTATGACAAAAAGAGAGATATATTTTTGAGTACTTTCTCTCACTATTTTGTTAATAGTAAAATCTAAGGAATGAGTGATGGATAAAGAAGAAAGCGAATTTGGCAGGGGTCTTGTGATTTGTTTGGTTAAATTTTCAGAGCATTTCGAGAATGTGTGGGCAAGAAGAATTCTTGACAAAGATTGTTCTGAATTTTTTTCTGCCGCTAACTGGGCTGATGGCGCAAGCGATCATCTGCTAGAAATAAAAGTACCCTCGGGTAAATCATGGAATGAAATTCGTAAAAAGGTAGATGAATTACAATCACTATGCTTACAACTCGCACGCAGAGAAGACTTGTGCATTGAGGATAGATGTAAATATTTTGAATTATTACTTCAGCTAAATAGAGAACTTGCCGTGCTTATTGATAAAAAAATAGGAATTGAAGACGCAGAAATTGGAATACATTAAAATTAGATAAGGAGAGTGAGCTATGAAAGAAACATGCAACTACTGCTTTAAAAATATGGGCTATCGTCTAAATCACGACGGGTTTATGTACTATGTTTGTATAACTCCGGAATGTCCTGCATTTTCTTTTTTCCAAGTTCCGGCCGAAAAAATGAAAGAGATTTTAAGCAGAGAAGAGGAGAGCGAATGATGGATGAGAAAAAATGCTCTAAATGCAAAAAAATAAAAGAACTAAACGCATTTAATAAAAGCACCTGCGCTAAAGACGGTCTTCGATGTGAGTGCAAAGAGTGCCAAAAGATTTATGATAAAAAATACATGTCAAAACCTGTGAATAGGAAAAAAAGAAAAAAATATCATAAAGAATATTATTCATTAGATCATGTAAAAATAAAGCAAAGAGTTTTAAAAAGACAATCCGATAAACGGCACCCATTAAAGGGGTCGGCAAGAAACTTTTTAAGAAATGCTCTGTTATGGGGTTATGTAACTAAACCAGATAGGTGTAGTAGCTGTGGTAAGGTATGCATTCCTGAGGGTCATCATACAGATTATTTAAGGCCTGTGGATGTTGAATGGCTATGCTCTGAATGTCATTGGAAGAAACATACTAAAGATTAACCGGATATAGGGGAAATATATGTACGATGAACTAAGCGAAGCAAGCAGAAGACATGAGTGCATCAGGAAAAAACTTAGGCGCACAGTTCCTCCGTTAGATTCACATGCTTTTATTGCTAAAAACATTCACGAAGCGTTCTCTTGTCTAAGCTCACTTCAAGATTGGCATGAAGGGAAGGGCGATCACATTCCTGGGGACATTATCATGAACTTAATTGATGAGATTGGAGAGAAATTGTGTAACATTATTGAAGCTGAATATCGTCTTATTGATAAAAGCTGGAGATAGGAGAAACAAGAATGAAAATTAACATCGGAAATAGTGGAATGGTATTTGGACTTTTTTTAGTGTTTTTAACATTAAAATTCTGCAAAGTAATTGCCTGGTCATGGTGGTGGGTGACTTCGCCTTTGTGGGGAGGTTTAGTTTTAATATTACCTTTAATGCTTGTGGTTGTAATTTTAATTGGCATTATAGAGCTAATCAGGGCTCAGGAGGACTGACATGAGAATTAGAGTTATTTTTAGAAAGTTATTTTTTGATCTATTGCGTAAGCTTCATGTCACGCAATGCACTTCATGCGGTAACTTGTTTGTTTTGGATCAAAAAAAATCCTTTGTACTTTTGTTAGATGGTAAGAATGTTTGTACACATTGTTTTAGAATGAAAAACGAGATATGAAGAAATGGATTACAACTCCCTCGTGGGGAGCAGCCGTTGTGTTTGTGATATTGTTAATTATCGCTTTTATTACGAGGAAAAAGAAATAGCATGCAAACAATTAATGAATTTCTGTTCAAAGCATCAGCAGAGGGGAATCTAAAAGTTGTTAAGTTTCTCGTCGAGAACGGTGCTAGTATTCACGAATGGAGTGATTTTCCACTTCAATTGGCTGTTAAGTATGGCCATCTCAAAGTGGTGAAGTATCTCGTTAAGAAGGGTGCTAACATTCATTTATGTTATGATGATGAACTTGAATATGCTGCTAGGAATGGCCATACCGAAGTGGTGGAATATATTAAATCTTTGCAGAAGAAGAGTAAATAACATGCAATACATAAAAGTAGAGGATGACGGGAGAATATACTATTACAAAGACAAAGCTATGGAGATTCTACACAGAGAGGATGGTCCGGCTATCGTGTGGCCAAATTGTCATAAGGCATGGTTTATCAATGGTAAGCAACTCACGGAAGAAGAGTTTAATGCAAGAACTGAAAATAAATGCTGTCCATACTGGCAATACTGTCCTTATAGTGGTTCTAAAATATAGAAGAAATGATAATGTTGGAGGATAACATGGCAAACGAGAATTATTTAATTAGACAACTAAAAAACGAACTTACATATATTCATAATAGCGAGAAGAGGTTGGACATTCCTGCTCCGACCGTCACCGTTCACATAGATAAATATAAAACATTATTAGAATATACCATAAAATATTTAGAGGAGTATTTATGAAATGTCCACATTGCAAAAAAGAAATCAACAATAAAAAAATCTTGAGCGAATCCGCTAGAATCAATGGTGCTAAATCAAAAAGAAATCTAACGAGCGAAGAAGCTTCAAGAATGTCAAAGATAAGATGGTATAAAAAATTAATGAATTAGAGGAGAAATAAAAATGAATTATGATCGTCTCATTGATCTTTTGAAATTGGGTGAGCATATCAGGATTATAGTTAATGGAAGAAATGAATTTTCAAAATTAATGGATATTATAAGAAACATGGGTATGCCTGGTTATATTTCATATGGGGAATCTCCCACAGAGCATTTTAGATATAAGGTAGAATGTTACGAGATAAACAAAGGAACTCTTGAGCCACCTTGGGAGATTTTTTTTACAAATTTATCGACTTATCGTAGGCCAATCATGCCTGATTATATAAAAATAGATGCGACAGAGGAAATGGATGATTTTTTAAATGCATGGGGAAGAATGCTTTTATCAGATATTTAGCCGAATGAAATAGAGGATAGATTACAACATGATTAAAGTGGTTTTGATAAAATTCGAGACAACAAGAAAATCTCTAAAAAGAAAATTAAATAGAGAGGACAATGATTTATTCGCATTATATAAATCACTTGTGGAAACAATGGAAGACGGACTATTGCTTTTTTTAGAAGAAAATTTAAAACATTTAGCAATAAAATATGGGGCTAAAAAAACATTTATAGACCAGGGAATAAATGAATTTCTTCTAAAGACTCATATTTTAGGAAAAGATAAAATTTCAGGGAATAATTATCTTTACATACTGGGGAAAAGAAATGCTTCTAAAATATTAAATGTATTTTATGCTTTAGAGAGGTTTAAAAAAACAAGACGGCTTAATTATATTAAAAATTTTAGTTAAAGGACAAAACATGATTAAAGTAGTGTTGACAGAAGAGCAATTGCTGCCTGGTTATTTTGAAAATATGTGCGAATCTTTGTCTGATGATAAAAAAATGAAATCGGATGACTGGGCTTGTTATCGTATCGAGTATGGCTATCCAAGCGCTTTTATCGAGCGTGAGATATTTCTACCAAAAAACTTAGCCCCAGAAATTATCGAAGCACTTTTAAACTTTACACAGCGCTGCGATGATGCCGAAAAATCCTCGCCAGGATCGACGATCGTAGATTAGACCAACATCCGTAGCCAAAACCCTAGGTCTCGTCGCCTTAGTCAGATTTAATGGGTTTCCCATGGTAAGCTTTGCACCAGCTCAAGTCACTTGATGTCCTAGACATACGCTCAACGCGCTTCAAGTAGTGTGGTTCACAGTACCAATCGACCACGCATTGACCATTTCTCTTAATCCCTACAGGAAGCAAGTCTTTTGTATCGCCGCAGATCACGCATCGATCGATCGTTATAGTGTCGCACCGTTTTTCTTTATATCCGCAAACACACTCACCATTTCGTAATTTTTTAAAACAATCTGGGCATTCGCTCATAAAATCTCCTTTATTCATTCTCAAGATTAATCAACTCGCCTAAATATTGCTCAAAATTTATAGCGTTGAACAATGTTTTAGGTCTTAAATAAATACTCATTTTTGGATCAACAATCCATTCTCGTCTTTTTTTTGCTATTACTGAACGCATATCTTCGACGGATATCCCGCTCTTAAGTCTCGCCGTAATTAAACTTAAATTTGTTTTTTCTAGTCTGTAGTTCCTCCCCGTCACTTTGTTCAAAAAAAGCAAAACTTCTTTTGCGTCTTCATTGTATTTTTTTTGCTCTTTTGTTTTATAAATATTTTTATCGTTTGGCGTAGCAGAACAATAAAGTGATTCTTGTTGATTATTAATATGATTATTAGGGTGTCCCTGTGACAGGGGTTCAGGTGTCACTGTGACAGGGGGTACATGTCCCACAGACCCCTGTCTGTGTGACCCCTGTCTGTGTGACAGTGGTTTGATGACATATTCATTTCTAATTAGATTGTGTTTGGTTGTTTTTTTTTCAACACTTACCAGCCCTAATTGCTGAAGATTTTTAACAGCACGAATGACAGATGAAATGCTAATTGAGCATTCGTTGGCTATTAAAGTTTGAGAGGGGAATGATTTATTGGAATCATTGTCAGCATGATGACATAGACAAACTAACACAAACTTATCTATTGTATTTTTTACATCCAAATTTAATGCCCACGTTACCGCTTGATATGACATTAAAATAAATCCTTGACAGTTACATTTAGTATCATTATGATATTACAATGAAACGTAAAATACAAACAAAAATAAATAATAATTTAGATAGATTTTTGGTAAATTTACCTCCAAAAATGGGCGAGCACATTCGAGAAAAATGCAACAAAACTTTGATGCCAATCAGCCTGTACTTACGGCAGATCATTATGAAACACGAGAACAAAGTGGAGGAGAAATAAAATGAGCCCATGGTTAGTCTATTGGATTTTGATGCTTGATAATATTTCAATGGGGATATGGCTTGTTTTTTATATAACAATTATTTTTTCTATTATATATTTCTTGTATATTTCATCAAAGATAAATGATGAGATTGAAAAGAATTGTCCACCGTTAATAAAAATAAGAAACAAAACCTTAAAAATATGTTCGGTTATTCTTAGTGTTGCGTTTGTTATGGGAACGCTACTACCAGACACAAAGCAAATGGCAGCGATTTATCTCATCCCCAAGATTGCATCTAACCAAGACATCCAACAACTACCACCTAAGCTGTCCAAGCTTGCGTTAGAGTTCGTTAATAAAGAGCTAGATAGTATTAAGGGTGGATCTAAATAATGAAAAATACAACTAAAATCTTCATCTTAGAACTAGCGATTATCGTGCTGATATTTTTTATCCCAGTTGCGACTGAGTTTATTCTGTATCATTAATTGTACAGATCGATATTCACATTGTTCTTTTCGAGATACTCAACGAATCTTGACTTACATAAATGATAGCCATCTTCTTGCTTGTCGTCATCCCCATCATATTTATCATTACGCAAAAACTCCCAAACAACACCGTATAGATCATCGCACTGACAAAACCTCTCAAACTTACCCTTGTCATCAGGATTGTCTGTATCAAACTCGATAATTATTTTCATTTATAAACCCTTATCTTTTGTGCTATTATGCTTACATATATTTAAGATATTAGCTAATATTATTGTCAGCAAATATCTATTACCATGGTGAAATTATGGATAAAGAAGACATCCTACAGCTGGGTTCTCTCACTGAGACAATGAAATATTTAAAAGAAGAAATGTCAGAAATCAAAACATCTCTAGAAAAAATAGACTCAAAAATATCCACAATTATAACTAATAATTCGGATATGGAATATCGCGTAAAATCTATTGAAAAATGGATAGAGGATCAAACAGAAGTAAAGAAAGGGGCAAAGCGGTGGGTCTGGGATGTTGTTTCAAAAGTTACGATTGCAATCGTGAGCGCTGGTGTTGTGTTTCTGATAGAATATTTCCGATATCTTCCTCCACCAAAATATTAAACATTAATTTTTAGACTTTATTTTCATATCCTCATCTATACGATTTTTCATTTCATTCATTAAAGCATCAATCTTTTTTAAATGATCAGTCAATAAATATAGTTGAATTGATTTTTTGATATATGAACACAATAGTAAAATCGATGCTGACCACCCTAAGCCTGCTAAAATTATCATTGTATTAAGCATAATTATCTCCATGATTTAAGACTAATATACTCGTTCACGGAGGGCTGTCAACAATATTTCTAAACTTTTCGTAAAAAATTGTTGACAAGCTAATAATCTGAGCTATACTGACATTGTGTTTAACAGGAAAAAAGGAGAAACATGATGTTAATTTTAACGAGAAAAATCGGAGAGACGATCACAATTGGTGACGATGTCAAGGTCACGCTTCTGAGTTTTAAAGGAAATCAAGCGAAAATAGGGATAGAGGCTCCATCAACTGTGGGAGTTCATCGCGAAGAAGTGTATCTAAGGATTCAAAAGGAAATGGACGTTAACAAGGAGAATGAAAATGGAAACCATTGAGAATTATAGCATTAAAGCAACCACAGTGATTTCAGAGATCATAGAAAATCTAAAAAATGAAATTGAAGTACTACTGTCTAAAATGGATGAGCTAGAGAATAAGGCTATTACTGCCGAAGAAGACAACGACGACTTAAAAGAAAAGAATAGTCTTCTTCTCGAAGAAATCGATGAGCTGAAATTTAAGAACAAAAAACTTTCGGCAAAGATCGAAGCTTATGATGCTGAAGAAGACCCAGAAGTTTATCTAGATAACAAAGCTCGTGCAGAAGATATGAATAGCACGACGAGGGGGGGATAATCATGGATAAAGTTTTAAGAAAAGATGTGGGAATATATTATTACTATAAAGGTAAGGAAAAAATCTCCGGTGCGCCTAGCGATGTTTGTGGTGACTTGTCAGGTGTCAGAGGTGACTTGTCAGGTGTCAGCGGTAACGTAGACGAAGCACATATCACAGACGAAGAAAGAAAAGCAGGGATCAATATAAGTGATCTGATTATAGAGGATAATCTATGAACAAAGAGAAGGGGAACTAATATGAGTTTATTTAAAAAAGCAGAAAATGAAAGCGCCTACTTAAAAGCAGCACTATTTGGCTTTCAAGGGTCAGGCAAAACTTTTACAGCGTGTGAGATTGCGCGAGGATTATATAAATATTTAAAATTAGAAAAACCTATCTTCTTTCTTGATACTGAAACAGGGTCAGACTGGTCAATTAATTTTTTTAAAAATAATGAAATTGAATTATTTACCTCAAAAACAAGAGCTTTTAAAGATTTATTAGAAGCAGTGAAAGAGGCTGAGAAAAACTCATCTATCTTGATTATTGATTCGGTAACACATTTTTGGAATGAAATGACAGAGGCTTATAAACTTGAAAAAGGATTAAGTCGATTAACTCTAAATCATTGGGGAATTTTAATTCCAGAATGGAATCGTTTTACAACTTTATTGGTCAATTCAAAGTTGCATATTATTTGTTGTGGACGTGCCGGCTGGGAATGGGGCGACAAAACCGATGAAGATGGTTTTAATACGCTTACAAAATTAGGCACAAAAATGAAAGCGCAAAGTGAATTTGGTTTTGAACCTCATCTTGTTTTAGAGATGGAAAGAACCAAAGGAAAAGAGGTTGGCGATAAAATCTTGCATACATGTTACGTTGTCAAAGATAGAAACATGTCGGATAAAACATTGGATGGCGCGTCCTTTCAAAACCCAGTTTTTGATAATTTCCTACCACATATTAATGAATTAAATATTGGAGGTATTCAAAAAGGGTTTGACGAATCAAGAAATTCAAAAGAATTGTTTGCTAAGAATGGGGAAAGCTGGTCAGAATCTAAAAAAAGAAAAAGCATTGTCATTGAGGAAATTAACGGTTTGTTAGAGATAAATTTCAACGGACAAACAAAAGAAGTCAAGCAAACGAAAGCCGCTCTCAAGAAAAAATTCCTTGGAACTTATAGCGATTCACAAATTGAAGAATTACCAATTGAAACATTAAACTATGCGCTTTTGAAAATTACAGATATTATTCAAGATTTAAATAGACAAAATATTATCAATGAAATTATTTTAGAATTAACAACACCAAAGGAGATTAAGAATGCCAATGATATCATTTGACAAACCACCAGAATTTCAGGATGGGATAGCTGATTTTGAAACAATGAAAGCAACGCCAGCACGATCAAGCAAAAATAATTCAAAAATGATTGTATTAGACTTGATTTTAACGGATGTAAACAATACCCAGGAATCGTCAAGATGTTGGTTGATGCTTGAATTAAAAAAAATGGCATATTTCACACAACATTATTTTAAAGCAATCAATAGATTCGATGACTATGAAGCATCTCGTTTTGATACTGATTTACTTGTCGGAGGCAAAGGGAAATGTATAGCAAAAAAAGAATTAACTGAAAATCATGGAATACAAGTCAGAGTTAAGGATTTTTTGTTTAATGAAACGCAAAGTCAACATCAATCGGCTACTGAAAGTCCATTTATTGATGATGTTCTTCCGTTTTAATAATAGCTATGTCGGTGGTATTACACGCTCGACAGGGGAAGGATAGGTTATGAACAAACCACTAGTATTATTATTGCTACTATTAGACATAGTGGTTGGGTTCTTTATGTGTATCGTTCTAAACTACGCGATTGGCGGTGGGTTTGTTATTGGTATTGCTTTAGGCGTTCTTGTGGGTCTTGTTATTGTTTCGATTAAAAAAGAGGGAAATTTATGAAAATGAAAGTAAAAATTACGTTTCTTGAGGAATTACTTGCTACGTCTAGCGCTAATGCACAAATTCTCACAGACTATATTAGCAAAAAAGCATCTGATGAAAATTTACAAGAAGAGGTGGCTTGTTTATCTAATGTCGAAAAGCTAGATAAACTCGAAGAAAAGGGGACAACTGTTTTCGTTCGAGATAATGACGGTGCGATTTGTATTTTAAATCACATGATCAAAGGCTTCTTAAAACATGCTGGCAATGTCATCAGGAAAACAACACCCGAACAAGCCTCTCCTGGTAAAACAAAAAAATGGGGAGCAATTGCGGGAAAGATTGATGATTTCGTTAAAATCACTCCGCGAAGAATTAGATTAAATTGCAAGCTTGAAGAAAACACATACGAAAGATCGTTGAGAGCGATGACAGCTCAGGGGGAGCGAGTAAGTTTAGCAAGATCAGAGTATATTCAGGAAGGAAATTCGATAGAATTTGAAATTCATGTTTACCCTGGCGCTCCAATTACCGAAGAAATGCTTAAGACAATGCTTGATTACGGATCATGGGTTGGATTAGGTCAATGGAGAAATAGCGGTAAGGGCAGTTTTTCGTATGAGATTTTAGAAATAAATAATTAAAAAATAATCTTAAAACAAAAATAAGAAACATAAAGTAAGTGTACAGTATCGTGCAGTTATGTGCAGTAAAGTGTAGTAACGGTAACGTTGGGTGCAGTAGCGTCTTGGTAATGTGGAGTATGGTAAAGTATGGTGAGGTGAGGTTAAGTGATGTGAGGTTATGGTATCGTATAGTAGGGTACGGTGATGTTATGGTAAGGTGAAGTTATGCCCAGTTGTGTAACGGTATGGTATTGTCAGGTGTTGTTATGGTAAAGTTCAGTTTTGTGAAGTATCGGTAAAGTATAGCTTTGTTATGGTAAGGTGGAGTCATGTGCAGTGAGGTTATGGTACCGTATGGTCGGGTCTAGTATTGGTAAGGTATGGTTTTGTTAGGGTGAAGTACAGTGATGTTTCGTAATGTGATGGTACAGTATAGTACAGTGAGGTTATGGTGATGTCATGTGAAGTCCGGTAGTGTTATCGTGAAGTTCAGTAAAGTAAAGTCGAGTAACGGTACAGTAATGCACGGTATTGTTAAGTGCAGTTATGGTATAGTTCAGCATTGTGTTGTTATGGTATCGTAAAGTTGGGTAAAGTTATGGTATGGTAATGTTTTGTTATGTTATGGTGTGGTACGGTGCCGTGTCGTCCAGTTATGGTATAGTTCAGTCTTGTGAAGTATCGGTAAAATATAGTTTTGTTATGGTAAGGTACTGTGCCGTGTGGTCTTGATGCTGCAATGGCGGAAGGGATAACTATCGTTAGTTATCTCTTCTCGTTGTTATTTTGATAGTAGCTGGAAAGTATCTCTTTTCAAAAAGGGCTTTTTTTATCTTAAAATCTTTTGTTAGCATACCTTTGAAATCTTCATAAATTTGATCGCCATTTTTGTTCTTATAAATAAAATCTATATTAAGAGTTTCTTTTTTAACGACTTCATTTTTACCGTTTTTGAAGGACTCTTGTAGAATAAAAACTTGATGCACTTTTAGCTCTGATATTTCGCCAGCTTTCTCTAGCATCTTTAGCATTTTATATCGCTTATTTTCTCCAGTCGATGGGAAATAAATGTTATCATCCCAAACACCAATAGCGTTATATTTGCTTTTTCTTCTATACCCGATCAGCTTTCCAGTCATTTTATTACTCGTTAGTGAAGTCGTTCTTCTGGGATTACTACAAAAGCAATTTCACTACTAGAAAAAACTATCTCTATAATCTCTTCATCTGTCGTCAGAAACTCAATAGCTTTACAAGGCGCATCCAGACCAAACACAATGTTATCATTATCATTTATAGGCATCATTTACATCATTTTTAGTTTTACCGTGAAATATGTGACCATTAGAACACACATATTCTGTGGTAGTAGTGTTTTCTCCCATCGGCATTTCTTTCCCATCTTCGTCGTACATGATAGGATAATAAGCTAATGTTGAGTAAACTCTTCCGCTAATAATAAAGCTTTTTTTACCCTCAACTCTACAGAAAGGACATCGCATCATAATTAAAAACTCATGAATATAATATATAAAATAGCGATTACCAAAATTCCAATCATGGCGTACCCCACAACTTCAAATTCCATCACAATTAAATTTCCATTTAAAATTAGCAACATACTAGCATAAATTAATAGCTTAGTAAATTATTGTTGACGATTTAGTTGACAACATATATAATGAATGCCGAATGAGGGCATAATTCTAAAAAATACTTAGTGATTACTTTTTTGATACTTCCCTTTCAAAAAAGCCCCTCATTCTATTAATAGAAATTTATGGCATGATGTTAATTAAAGAAAGAAAATTATTTGAAAGATTCATAAAAGATTTTGAAACATACGCCGCGGCTGCTAGGTTCCTGGGTGTATCAAGAGCACGTCTATGGGTTCAGCTTAATCGAAATAAAGAAATCTCTAAAACCCTCGCTAACCTTATTGAGATTAAAACAAACGGAAAATACAAAGCAATTGAGCTCAATAAAGACGTGAATACCTTATACAATTATAATTATAAAAAAGATTAATCCATCAAACTTCCTCTATCTCCCAATGAGCTTCATAAAACCGAGAAGGATTATCTTTCATTTTAATGAGATGACAGTATAATTGATAGGGCGTCAAACTCCACCCCTTTAAGCCAACACAATACTTCACCAAAGAAATACAGCTAACTACTCGTGGGAAAAAACTCTTGATAATGGATAAGTGTGGGTTACACTTGAAATCATCTTTCTTGACTAGCTTGATTATCTTAAGATTTGGATTTTCATTTAGAAATAGACGAGGAACATCATCAGATATCTTATAAGAAATGATACTCACTGTCATCTCAGTATAACTTGGATCAACCAACATCCAATTGAAATTATCATGGGTCAATATCGTGACATGACCAAACCATTTCTTCATAAAATACTTATAAAAGAAATTCGTCCCTTCACTGAATATAATCCAAATCTCTTTGTTATCCATATAACATCCTTTGGCTATTAAAACATTCTTTTCTTTTCGATCAAATGCATGCCTAGCGATTTATCTTTTGTCGCCAAACAACAAAACTGAGCTAATTGCATAAATGCATCCGCCGCATGAGATGACCAATCATGAACAGGAGATGTATAATTAAGGGTTTTTTCATTAAATTCAGCATGATATTCTTGAAGACAAGATAGCCCATATTCACAATTAGTTTTATGGAAAATGCATCGGCTGAATATTAAACGTGCATATTCGATCGCATTTAATTTATTATTAATTTTAGGGACAATCTTAAATCTAAGACCTAAGTCAAAGACCATATGCTTCATAGATTTACCAGTCTCAACACGTCGATTATCACCGTCATGTGGGGCATAATGCTCACCGTAAGTAATCATATTTCTATCTCGAAAATCATGAAGATAATTAACAAAATGTGATATTTCTGTATTGGTATTTTCATAATGAGCAATCAAGCGTATTTCATTATTTAAAAATTGAACAAACCAAACGGATGTTGCATCCAAACCCAAATCCCAATAAGTATGAACTGCAAGTGAAGTATCAATTGGAAAGTCATAAATACGATTTCCATCATAGGCCGCTTTCATTTGTCTTGTAAAATAAGCACCAGGAACACACGAAAGAAAAGAACAATAATATTCTTGATCAATCATGTTTTCAGACATACCGCTTCGTCTATCTTCATCAACAGCCTCTTGGCTTATCAATGGCTTTCCCTCATGATCATAGGTATCTTTTACTGTTAATATACGACAAAACCAGCTAGCATTGTCATAGTTTTGCCGATACAATTTATAGAAATGATTTTGACCATAGGGTGTTGAAATGAATGTTGCGCTTCCTCCATTCTTAGTCAGAATAGGACGTGTAATATCCCATGTTCTAGGACTTTGTTGCGCAGCTTCAGAAAAATTAATATGCAGTGGATTTAGTCCGCGGAAGCTATCATAATTATCCGCCCCCATTAATTGAATAATCGAACCATTTTTTAGAGTAACTCTCATCTCAGATGAATTGGGAGAACCATCAATCAAATGCTTTGGAATGTAATCAATGTATCGTTTCCCATTTTCATCAATACCATTCCATATCACACGTTTAGCATTTGAAAATGTGGGCAGTGTATGAAGATAAAGCCCAACACGATATTGAGCCATGGCAATCATCATTGTCCACCAACTAATATCTTTCCCAGCTCGTCGATGTTCAATATCAATAAAACGACGAACACCTTCCTTAAAATATTTCCTCCACGCTACTTTTTGATGTTCGTATGGATGAAATTCATAAGGGAAATTTGTTCTTATGATCATATCTATCTTAAATTTTAATAAACATATTCAGTCACTATAATAGATGATTGCATTGCCCCACCATGTTTAGCAGCACCAAGATATCCATTGAATGTAACGGTATTCGCACCCACAGGGCCAGCTCTTACTTTAAATGTAGTGGCGGATAACGATCCCGAAGAAACTACAATTTTTAAAGGAATACTAAAGATACCTCCAGTAAGCCCAGCGTTAACAACAGATGAAATTGCGTTTGCTCCAGAATCTCTGAACAATGCCACACACCAATTGGCATTTGCACTAATTGATCCTATAAAAATAACTTCTACCAACAATATTGAATCTGTTCTTTTTGGAGTGACAGTCAATGTCATAAACTGATCACCTTCCGTCTGTTGTGGAATAGTATCATCATCCGGAATAGCCGTTGTACCTATTGACATTGCTGAAATAGTAACCGCTGTATGTTGTAATATAACAACACTTCCATCATGAAGTGATTTTGGAGTTAGAAATGTATTGTTATTTGTTCCTGCAATAACCGCTGCTTGTGTTGCTGGAGTTAAATCAATATCACTATTAGGCATTGTTAAAACTCGTGTTGTCGCCGTCGCAACAGCACCTACATCAATTCGCATCTGCTTTGTCGTATCTGTTGGATCACGAACAAGACTTAATGTATCTGTAAAAGGTAGAGATTGATTACTAACCCATGCTGTTAATGTTTCCCCAGTTAATGTTTTTGTATTATAAACACCCACATTATCAGTACCAGGACTCGCAACAGTTTGTGATAAAAGCTCAGATCGTAGAGTACTTGCACCTGGATCAACATCTAGATCCACTGCAACAATATTATCAAGACTGTTTGCAGTCCATATTTGCCCAGATGTTAACTTTGGAATGGTTGTTTGACCACTAGTAAGCTCTTCGCCTATATCATAAGTTAATCCTGTATCTAATAATCTAGATGATACTTGATCAATTATTACCGTTAATTTATCAAAGGCATTTTCAACACTTTGCCCCGCAAATGTTCCATCAACGCTATAATCCGTTGTTTGAGTTCCATCCACGTTACGCCATATTGTTATGATATCATTAACAGCCGCAGGGACAATTAATGTGACATTACCACCGTTATTATTACCGACATTTGAAACAGTATAATCAGTTCCTTCAGTTAAAAGATCAGCGACAGAATCAAACGCCTGACCTGCTAGTGTTTGCCACACATCAAGATCGGTTGCTTCGAAAATCTTAGAGGTATATTGGAATACTGTTTGACCAGCAGTCGAAGTATACTGTCTACGATTCGGATTGTTAGGTGTCACAGTCATAATAATATCCTCATATTCTATAGCATTATATCCAAATACTCTGACCCGTACTATCTTTTAAACGGTTTTTTGCTCGATCTGTCGAACCTGGATCAAGCATCTCAGCAAACTTATTATATAAAACGTTTCTAAATAATGCGTGCATAAACCATAAATTAGGTGTTAAATCCCTGGTTATTTTCAATGCACTTACCCCTGGTTTTGATAAATTAACATCACTAGCGAGCTGATCAAATTTAGAGATAACAGGGCCCTTCACAAAATCCATAATTGAATGACCATACGAAAAATAGTTATTCATCAAGAAATCACCATACAATCCAAAAGCAGGGGCCAATAGTCGCTTCATATTCTCAGGTTTTGAATAGTCTGGGATTGTCTCACCCTTGAGTAATTCAGCAGCGCTATTACCAATAGCGGTGAAAATAGCGGTAGAAACCATAAGCTCAGCTAAACCACCCAATATACTAAACGGTGTTCTATTAGGATTTCCCAATATCTCTCTTTTCACAACACGATCAACAAACGAATAAGGGAAGTTCTTAAATTGAGTAAAAAATCGAGTTGCCTCACCAGAAAGAGTTCCTTTGGGACCTCCCGATGATGCAAAGGCCTGTTCCTTTAACCCTGGGAAAGGCACGACATGTTGCTCAGCATTAAAGAAATGTTTTGTGACTAAATCCTCAAGATCAATCTTAGCCTTTTCAATCGCTCTTGCACTTGCTTTTGGATTACCAATATAATTTCTTATCACGTCATCATTAAGATGACTGACAGAATCAGCTAAAATATATAATTTCTTATCAGCTAATGGCATAGCACTTTGTCGAATTGCATCCCATTCTCTCTCACCAATCGCACTATCAGATAATGATTTTTTAAAATTGATATCTAAATTAGCATAAGACAAATTACGATTTAATGCCATCCGTCGTCCTAATGCCGAGGATATACCTCCCATACGCTCCCAGTCCCATGGGTGCTGACCATTCAGATTAAAATACTGAGATTGCAACTTTGAATAACCACCGAACGCTTGATCTGGTGTATAACGAGAGGCAGTTGATCCAATCAGTGATTTTGTAGAAACAACCATCTGATCTAAAACAGCTCGTCTTTCTGCTGATGGAATAAAACTAATAAAATTTTTAACTGCTGATGCCCAACGTTCACCAAACCCAACACCATTATACTTTAATGTGGCTATTTCATTAGCAACATCTTGGAATGAATGTAATGTTGAAAACCCCAGGGTTTCGATTCGTGCAAAATCTCTTAAGTTTTGACTTATTTTTGCTAACCTTGAATTCACAACACGATTCGCTGTACCATCTAAAACATTCATTACTCGCTTTGTTGCAAATGCATGTAACTTAGCACTTTTTGTCTTTTCAACTAAAGCCGCTTGTCTGACTTTTCCCTCTAAATACCTAAGTCCTGTAGGACCTAGTTTTTGTAAGATGGCTAGATCAGTTGCCGAACGATGTAATTCATGATCAAGACTTTGAGCAAGAGTTGCTCGGCCAAACTTCATTTGATAGTTCATCCAGTCCTGACCATTTTTAAAATGATAAAATCTATGTCTTTCATTGATTTTATTAGCAGTCATTGCTCGAGTTGTATAACCTGTTTCTGAATCAATACCAGTCGTCCTTGCTAAATCCGCATCATGTTCATGAAGTTGAGAAACAAACGATTTAAAATCATTATACATGATCTCATCTAGCTCTTTAGCATTGCTAGCATGATCGCCAAAAGTTCTTGGTAAATCTAATAGCGGCTTAATAAATCGACTCCATCGCGTATAAGCCTTTTTTAGATATTTTTCATTAACAGCCTCAACACCTTCTTGACCATCTTTGGTATAGGCCGCAACTCTTTCCGCAAGCAATCTTGAGTTCTCTAATTGATTATGGAAAAATGAATCATGATATTTGCCAATCTCATAAGGATCATGAATGGTTGTTGATATTCGACCCTCTAATGGTTTGACATCACCACCAAATCGATTAATCATTTTTCGTTGATATTCTTGATTTAATCGAACAATACGCGCAACCTCTTTTGATCTGGGATCATTCGTCTCAATGCCATCCATCTCATCAATGATTGATGCTTGATGATTCATATTTAAAAGATGGGGTCTTAAATCCTCACCCAATTTATTGTTTTTAGATAGAAGGGTTAACATCCCATCTGGCGCTGAATATAATCGATTTAACGAAGCAGCGCGTTGAGCATTGATCGAATCACCCACCCCAAACTCCTTGCCCTCTGTCCCGACAACTTTGACATAATGCCCTCTTGATTCTGATGCAAATTGCTTAACACCTGTCATCCATTTTCCACGAGCTACCGCATCAAGCCTCGCCTGTCTTCGTCTTAAATCCGATAAATGATCATACTCTCTTTGAATTTCTTCAGATGCTTTTCTAGCAGCCTCAGAATCTGGTAAGTTATCCTTTAGCTTTAGTGTTCTTGCTCGTTTTCTAATTCGATCAGTAATATCGTCAATGACCCCTTTATCAAAAGGAAGATCGTCACCAAAAATCTCTTTGGCTAATTCATGTCCTAAATTGGCGCAACTATCATTACCCAATGCTGACTCCTATGCAATTTGCAATTTTCGTGATGATTTGTTGAAATTTAGGAAGAGCCTTCTTAAATTTATCTGTCTTTTCTATATTATCCAACGTTTCCTGATCTAACAAACCATTTTCTTTAAAATTTTGAAGTTGCTCTTCATCATCTTTTGGTAAGTTAAAATCATCTTCTTTTGGCAACGCTTCCATTTCATCTTCAAGCGATTGCTCACCACGAGTTTGAAAAAAAGTATTCGAAGGATCATCCTGTCTCTGTTGGTAGGCTCTTTCTTCTTCGGGTGAAATAGGCTCTGGTGGTCGATTAATAAGCTCATGAGCCGCTCTATTTTTCTCCAACAGATCATTCGTTACTGATTTTATACTATTAAGATTATCAAGCTGTAATTGAATTTTTCCTTTTTCTGCCTCACCCAAATTATCCGTTAAAGATGCTTGTGTCGATGAAATCTGCTCATTGATATCATTCAAATGATTGCTTAATATATCAATATTATTATTCACATCATCTACCGAAGGATCTTGGCCTAATGATCTTTGTGCGTTAAAAGCACGTCTTGTCTGTAATTCAACATCGATTTTTCGATCATTATCAATCTGATTTGCAGCCTGATCCATTCCTGTTCTTAATTCATTAGGTGCAAAAACAGAAGCCGTCCCTTGATTTAGATTAAGATCATTAATAGTCTTTTTCAACAAATCACTGTTTGGCATTTCTGTTTTTTGTAAATCATCACCCGCATAATGCAGGAAATGTCCGATCGCTTGTCCACCGATATCAAATGCAGACCCATATAGCATATTAGACCCAATATTCTTTGCTGCATTAAGATAATTAAAATCATCTTCAATAGGCGTTGATGCATCAAGCTTTGCACGACTAAGATCATTAGGTAATGATGAAACTGCTAATGTTCCGCCACCTCTGACCACTGCTTTAATTCCCATCTGAGCGATTTGATTAGATGTTATTTTAGCAGCAAGTGATGTCCCTGCTTCGCCCAAAACTCCTCCAGTCGCTGCAAAAACAGCATCAGTTACAGGATCAACAGCAAAGCCACCAATACTTCCTACGCCTCGATCAAACGTCGAGTACCATTTATCAGGCATACGGTTTTGAATGTCTTGAAGCGCATTAAATGTCTGTTGTCGTGATTCTATTAATGAAGCCTGCTCTTTCGGAGAATAAGAATCTAATACATGACCAGTGAGTTCATTTGCTGTGACACCATGAAATAACTCAGTTGCAGCCGCAGCACCCAACCCCTCCAGTTGAGAAGATGGCATATTTTCAGCACCATACTTCTGAACAAGAGGATCGACATCAACGGGATCTCTTTGTACTGTAATTGCCATAGGATATATTCCTAAATATTAAGCGTAGGATTTTTATCACTAGAAAATGGATTTTTAAATTCTTTAGATAATTTATTTAAAATATTATGCGGTGATGAAAATTGCTTAAGAAAATTAGGGTCATGTGATTGTTGTGATGAAAATCCAAATTTATTTCCATTCGTTAATAATATTGGATGACCTGACGAATCAACCTTAATATAATTTCCTTGATTATCATTCACCCAATAACCACCACTTAACGCATCAGCGCGCGTAATATTAGCTAAATAATTAGGTGGTAAATTAGCATTCCCTTCCCCTTCTGGCATGATAGGCGCGCTCTTTAGATATTTATCCATATAATTCATCGTTTCCCTCACAGAATCTGGATTTTGATCCCTAGGGACAACATACGTCTTACCCACATGTGAGAAAAGATTATCCACAAAAACTTTACTGACATGATTAACCGTATCATCAATATTCATATTTGAATTCGCATATTGCCATTGTGCATATTTGAACATAGAGTTTTTAATGGAATCTGTTGTTGATGAATCAGAATGCGATCCTGCATTGATTGCGCTTAAATAACTATTAATAGAGCTATTTTTATACAAAGCAGTTTTCAATCGACTATTAGGATCTGTATCGCCCAACTGATTACCTTTGATAACGACTAAGTTGGTTAATTTCTGATCCTTTGGCGCGGTTGAATCGTGCGTTAAAGCAGCTTCAACATTCCTCAAAAATGGTTTATTCATATCCACTTGAGCAATATTAACCAAATCAAAATAGGATGGATTAAGACCCGCTTTGATTAATCCATTTTTATAATAAGTTGCATTATTAGGATCAGCATTTAATTTCTGTGATAATAATTGAACGCCAACATCAATAGGACTATTTTGAATAGTTGTTGCATCACTGATATTCAACGACATGGGTTGCGACTGAATGTGATTATCAGGAATTTGCATCGATTTTTGATGATTAACAAAGTAATTTGTCATCGCCTGATTTTTATTCTGAATAGTATCGTTATGCTCAATACTATGAAGTGCATCTGCACTATCTGGACTATTTAACACAACACGAACAGGATCATTAATCATATTATCAGAAATATTTTTTAAACGATTAGCTGCTGCAGTTTTAGAAGCTAGAATATAATGGGCATACGGACTTGATGCTTCATCTCCCAATAACCCTTCGTTCTTAAGACTTACCGCAGCAGCTTTTGCTGATTGATATGTACCACTATTTTGCTCAACAATAGCATGCATATTTTTATCAATTTCAAGTTCATTATTAATATCATTAGATAATTCTGGTTTAACGGCCAACACATCATTTAATAAATTAGGATCAACCTTACCTGTTGCCTGAACCTGATCATGAATAGATTGTAATCGCTCGCGAACATTCGCATTATTAACAGAATCATTTTGAGCGTATTGAAGATCAATTTTATGCATTGATGCTAATATTGCTAACCGATCATTGGGTGAAAATAAATCATTATATTTAGCATCATTTTGCACAGACTCTTTAAACGCCTTAATATTATCTTGATTACTCGGATCAGTAGGAACATGAATTTCATGATCCTTTAAATTCTCATAATGTCCTAGGATTTGTTGTTGGGTAAAAACTTGATTAATATTATTTTGATAGGTCGATGCTTGTAATGGGGATAACCATCCAGCACGAACTCCATCAGAAATTAATTGATTGGTTTGCCCATGAAGCGATAAAGCTCCTTGCATATGAGGATTAAGCGAGTTGTTTTTTGAATCTGTCTGAAACATATCAACAACATCATCAGAATCACCCATTCTTGCACCTTGTCTAGCAAGATTTGCAGACTGATTTGACATCGTGGTATAAGTATTTTGAAATTCAAATGCTGTTGTATTTCTATTACTTTGTATTAATTGTCCGGTCAATTTTCCTAAAGTCAAATTACGATGATAAGCGAGCATGCGTTCTGCATACGGCTTATTCGCATTCATCGTTGATGCAAGTGTTTGTGCTTGATATTGATCATAGACCTTATTGAAATTATTAATGTTTTGCGTGGATGGTGCATTTTGAGTGAACTGATTATCGAATCTTTGAGCATTCGTAATGATATTGGCACCAGTCTTATATTTATCTGCCTTAACCTCAGTTTTTGAAAGTGTACTAGCAAACTCACCACCTACCTTTCCCAAAGTAGCAAGTGCCTCACCAGTTGGTGATACACTCTGACTTTCCACCGGCTGATTCACCGTGTCTGATTGAAATATTGGTAATTGACCTTGCATAAATATCTCTATTTTAATTCATTAAGAAATTAAGCTACCGCTACTTTTACTAGATGTTGTATCTTTTTTTTGTGCAGCTGGTTGCGGCTTATCTGCTTTCTTACCAGTAACCTTAGTACCAAATGATGTATCTTTTTTGGATGCCATAGCAAAACTAGCAGAACTAGCAGCATTAGAAATAGCTGATGGGCCCAGAAGTTGAATTGCAGCAATAGGATTACCCCACGCTGCTCCAGTTAATGTTCGTCTTATTTGATCTTCTTGCTCTTTAATTCCTGCACTCTTAAAGGCTAAATCCAATGCACGAGCCTGTCTATCTTCTGAAAACTGATTAAAACTTTCAGACTGAATTGCTGCAAAACTTGCTGATCCTGGTGCGACACCTCGTGCTGCTTCTTGAGCAGTCTGAGCAGATATTATTCTTGATATTTGATCATCTTTTATATTGTTTTCTTGAATTGTTTTTAATCTTTCTTCGGCAAGCTGAGTTCTCAGTGCCTGTCCCTGTTGATTACCACTCATTGCATTACCAATTCCTGTTGCTCCCGCAGATGCTCCTGCAACTATTGCTGCTGCTCCCATTTTAACCCCCCTCTATCTGACGAACAGAAACTTCATATCCAACACCTAATATAGTGATCGGACCAGGAACTGTTTGAGTAATTGAAACCGTCTTACGAGCATCCCAATCATCTAAATTATTCAACTCAAATATTCCAGTTTTCGGAGTTGGTGGTTGCTCATACGCATCATCACCAAATTCACGATAGGGAATCATGACCCCATTAACAAGGATATTTAATGATTCATAATAATCAACAAATACTTTTGTAATTCTCTTCTTAATATACGCTGTCGATCCAGATTGACTCTCCACCTGAACGGGCATAGTCGTCAGTAACGTATCATATCGAAGTCCCACCTCAACATTCGTCACAGCTTTATCGATCGTTATAGACCCGCCTGTGACTGTCTTAGGCGTTAAGGATGCACCATCACCCCTCACCTGAACGAGTTGTCCTTCAAGATAATTTAGTCCAGTTATTGTAGCACTGGCTGGCGCTAATGTCGCCACATGCGAAGCATCCATATAAAGCGAAAAATCAAGTTTTTCAAGAAAATGAACTGTCGCTCCATTAATCACGCGTTCAACAATAAAATAAACATGGCTATCCACTGATGTTGCTCGCTTAAATTTACCCTGACTACTATTATTCGCCGAAGTTTCAGCTAATGACCAAGCAGCGACATTTTCAACGTCAAGCGATTGGAAGATAGCTAATGTCCCATCCCCATTCACCACCAATAAATAATTTGAATCTTCGGTTTGTGATCCACTAATAACTGCCATATCAACAGGACTATTAATCAGATGGTCTGAAACAATTGAAATATTCTCTGAATTATAAGATTCTTGATCAGAACCGTACGCAAAAGACATGACCCCACGTCCGCCTCTTTTGATATAAAAAGTTTGATTATCTAGAACAACAGGACTAACATCGATAATCCCTTCGTTACTTTGTCGACGAATTGAGTCACCACTTGGAGTCAGCGCTTTACCATCCGCCTGAGGAATAGTATGCTCACTTCTTGATGAAAATACCTGAAGGGATTTATCCCCAACTATATATTTAATCGTACCAATTCTTTGTCCCGATAGTTTTTGCTGAATTGAATCTGAGTCCTTACCATACGAAACGTCAAAATTAGCATAATCATTAACCACAGACATAAAAAGCGTATCTATCAATGATTTCGTTCCACCAAAGATTAATCGTCCTTCATAAAACGTTACCGATAATGGCCATCCTCTAGCCGTACTCCAAGCAACTTCTTGTAATGAAACATTCGTCCCAATCATGGCTGTTATACCAAAGCGCGATGTAACAGTAACATTCACAAGCACATTACTTGTCACACTAGTAATTCTTGCTGTTCCGATCGGTTGATTGAGTGAGGTTGGATCACCCACCCCTTGGAAAAATCCACCCGCATGAGCAGCAACAAAAATAGGAGCACTTGCCGTTAATGTCGTATTCCCTAGTGCAACAGCCCCCAACGTAAATGTAATAGCATCATAATCGCCCCTAAAATCTTGTGTTGCATTATTCTTAAAAGAAATAACTCCAATCGTCCAGGTTGCTTCATTTGTCGGATGACGATAAATTTCATAGGGCGCAGTATCTTGTTCAACACAAACCATGAGATTATATTGCTGATCGAAATCTAATGTATTATTAGCAAGCATTGTCCCTGTCCATGGGGTGGTAATATCAGCAACTTTGGTATCGCTACTATTATAAACCGCTATGTTAAGATGTGTAAAAACGAACAAATAAGAATTATTATCATCAAATATAAATTCCCCTAACCGATATTGCCCCGTCGTTGCTGTAATCGAGGTAATATATTTCGTCCCGAAGCGTCTTTTTGCCCCTCCTTGTGCGATCACGACCATATTCCTGATTCGCTTAGCCCCTTTCATATAAATCTGTAAGTCAGTACGAGCTAACATTTTCGGTGATAATTCACCATGCGTAAAATCATTTTGATTTACTAAAGCGCCCATGTACACCCTATCCTATTACCGTTCCAAAATGAGAGGCGTATGTCACTCCATACTTTAAAATACCATTTGGATTAACTTTAGAATCAATAAACCTAGCTTTTTTCTCTTGGAGTATGGCATTCGTTGCCCATCTTTCAGCAACTGTTTGCTCTTGTGTAATTAACATCGCAATATTGGCTGTTAATTTATAAATAACCGCTAGTTGAAAATACGAAGGGAAGGTTGATTCAGCTGGCTGATATACATAATCAATCATTAATGAAGTTTGATTAGAATATATCTTATCCTCATAAATCATATAACTGCTGCTTGGATAGACTTGCACCAACATTTTATAAGCAGGATCAGTGGGAAGTTGAAATGCATACTGCCAATCATCCATCAATGGGGCTGTGACTAACCTTGAAAGTGCTTGAGTATAAATAGCAAAGCGCCAAGGTTGAGGACCGCTGAAAAAATCAGCAACGACAAGATCATACCACGTACTTGCTGCTGCATGGATAGGATTTCCTGTGTTAAATGTCGATACATCAGAAACAGGGTTTTGACCTAAAAGGATAAATGAAGCAGAAATTAGCGATACTTTCGACGTCATATATCTACCTATTATTTAAAATAATCAGGCCGTGACGATATGTCACGACCTGATATATCATTACTTATGCACTAATTATGCACTACGCAATACCAAGACATACACTTCAGCAGACGGGCAGTCAGCACCACCACCGTCTGTTTGTGTTACACGTAATGTACCACCGGCATTAACAAGTGCTGCTGAATCATCAACCGTACCTGTTCTGGTAATTGTTTCATCAGCAAAGTTCATGCTCATTGCATTAGTGATTGGAGCAGCTCCATTAAACACCTGCGCCGTATCACCTGCTGTTCCTAACCCTGTGTTAATTACCCAGGCATCAATTACGCGTGATTTATGAGTCAACACGATGTCAAAGTTAGCTGTTGCACCACCAACTAATGCAAATTTATGCACTAGCAGCATTCCGCCTTCTGTATTAGCAGCAGCCACATTCGCAGCAACTGTACCAGTTAACGTATTGGGATTAATCATCGCTAGATCAACTGCGCCAGTACCGATAGTGGTCACACCTGTGTTAGAAATTGTTACGTCTCCACTCATCGCGACTGACGTTGCAACGTTTCCAGCACTACCAACCAAGATATTAGCACTTGCTAATGAGGCTAACTTGCTATAGGCAATTGCCGCTGCTGTATTAACGTCAGCATCAACAATAGAATCTGCAGCAATAGCGGTAACACCCGCGTTAGAAATCGTTACGTCTCCAGTAACAGCTACTGATGTCGCAACGTTGCCTGCACTACCGACCAAAATATTAGCACTTGCTAATGAGGCTAATTTGCTAAAGGCAATGGCTGCGGCAGCATTAATGTCTGCATCAACAATCACTGTAGCAGCAATAGCAGTAACACCAGCATCAGAGATAGTCACATCTCCAGTCACAGCAACAGCTGTAGCAACGTTACCAGCACTACCTACTAATATGTTTGCACTTGGAAGTCCCGCTAATTTACTAAAGGCAATCGCAGCAGCTGCATTAATGTCAGCATCAACGATCACTGTAGCAGCAATAGCTGTCACACCAGCGTTAGAGATTGTTACATCTCCAGTTACCGCAACGGCCGTAGCGACGTTACCCGCACTACCCACTAAGATATTTGCGCTTGTCAACGCAGCAAGTTTACTAAAGTCGATCGCAGCAGCTGCACCAATGTCAGCATTCACAATCACACCTGAGCCAATCGCAGTTACGCCCGCATTAGAAATTGTCACATCGCCTGTTACAGCAACAGAAGTTGCAACGTTTCCGGCGCTACCTACTAAGATATTAGCACTTGTCAAAGCGGCAAGTTTGCTATAGTCGATAGCAGCACCCGCAGCAATGTCAGCATTGACAATAACGCCTGAAGCAATTGCAGCAACACCGGCATTAGAGATAGTCACATCGCCGCTCATGGCAACTGATGTAGCAACGTTACTTCCATTACCCACCAATATGTTTGCACTCGTTAAAGCTGCAAGCTTGCTATATGCAATCGCAGCTGATGCATTAATATCAGCATTAACAATTGAACCATCAGTAATTGAAGCAACTGCATATTCTGTAACAGTGACGTTGGTCGTGACACTGGTCACAATCGCGATCATGTAATCATCGGTGCCTTGACAAAGAATCCAATCACCCACTTTAAGCAAGCTGATTTTAGAATTAAAGAACGCACTGGCAACAATAGTTGCTAATGTGTCTGTTGCAGTATCGAAATAACTATAGATATTAAGCGATCTACCGTCATCAGAAGATCCACTCGAAATCTTAGAAAATTTTGCATCTAGATAAGTCATTTTAATTTCTCCTATGAAATATTATATTAAGCCGCACTTTCATCACATGTGATTTTAACAATACCCTTTGGTAGTATTTCAGCTGCGCCAAAACGAACTTTAGGGAATATTGACCAACTTTGTGCTGATGCAATTCTCTCAACCACCACAGTTGGATTCATTTGATATCCAAATGCTAATGCTGATTTATGCCATGCAAAATTCACACGGCTATTGACTGTTTTTGTTAAGCCACCTTCAGTGCGATTACCAATCCATATAAATTTAAAGCCATAGAATGAATCAATTTGACCCTGAACTAATGCTTTGATAGCTGCATAGTCACTACTTGTCGTTTCTGTTTCACCTAATAAACTTTTCTTTTGGGATGCTGTTCCAATCCAATAACGATCCTCAGATGGTACATTTTGTAAATCAAGATAATAAGCAGCCTCGCGAATTTTCTCAATCGGTAAATTGGTCGTGCCAACTGCAACCTCATTGGTAGTAGTTGTTGCTTCCAACGTATCAATACCAACTTGATCTTGAGTGCGATTTAATGCGTTCACAGCGATTTGTGAATACGCAGCTCGAACGTTTGCGTTCGTGACGAATTTTTCAAAATCATCGATCGGAAGGTTAGTGACATAATTTTCAAATGAAATTGTTTTAAATGCATTTGCTGGGATTTGCGCTGGTATATTCGTATTATATGCACCACGTGTTTGCATTAACACTTCTTCAATAACAGGTGCCTTAAATGAATCACCCATAAGCCCGCGATATTCTTTAAACGCTCCTGATAAAACCATTTTTGACGCTTGAAATTGGATATCAAACTGATCAGCAAATTGCTGAATTGCGACATCTATTAGACCTGACATAAGCTATCTCCTTAAAGATATAAATAAATAATTAATTAATAAATTTTTATCTTTCCGTGGAGGGTGGCTCAAAAAAAAAAAAGGAGGGCCGCCACTAGAAAAGTTTTTTTCTAGAATCCGGGCCT
>ERZ1292625.999-Hain-H41-01um-R1-999-length-37435-cov-10_pt1 | contig 37435 bp, 29 predicted proteins | sample MGYA00564400_ERZ1292625 | MGnify/ENA primary metagenome ERZ1292625 (study PRJEB36523, sample SAMEA6512639) | groundwater metagenome | collected 2019-01-08 | study: AquaDiva: Metagenomics assemblies of 32 groundwater samples
TATGTCGTGAAAAATGCTCAAAAAAGAGAAATCACTCAGAAATTGAATTGTGCCCTTTCAACAGGAATTATAGAACTATAATTCTAAACCTATTTAAATCGTGGTTAAAAAAACCACCACAATGGAACTTAAAACATACCAACCATTAAATTATAATATGTGGGATTTTTCTGGTCAAGGAAAGAATATAGCTGCTCTGCTCCAACCGATAGAAAAAGAACTTTGGAATAGAGCATTGTCGCTTCAAGATAAACGGTTAGATCCTGGACATGCTGAATTTGTTACTTATTTTGCTTTAGAATTATTAAAATACGAATTGGGGGATAGGAAAGTTGTTGTTCCTGCAGCAATTTTACATGATATTGGGTGGAGTCAGATGTCCCCAGCAGAAGTAAACCTTTTTTCTGATCCGAATATGAAACGATATGAACCGGCCTTAAGAGCAAGGCACCAAGAAGAAGGAGCCCGTAAAGCTCGAGATATATTAATAGATAGCGGCTACTCACAACCACATATTCCCCATATCGTAGAAATAATTTCACAGCACGACACCAGAGATGGATTTTACTCATTAGAAGATGGAATAATGAGAGATGCAGATAAGTTATGGAGATTTACTATACCTGAAGTAGAAATATCGACTACGCACAGAAGCAAGACGTTGGAAGGACTAGACGTTCGTAATCGGAAATATATTCAAAAAGAAAACTTTTTATATTCAGACACAGCAAAAGAAATTGCTAGAATTGAATGGGAAAATACTTTAAAAACATTAAGAGAAAAATTAAAACAGAGGTAATAAAAATGAACAATCCAACCGAACAGAAAAATAAAGAATTTCTACAAACTGCAAGCGCATATCTTGATTCAACTAAATGGGAAGATTTTCTTTTAAAGTGGGCTAGTGCTTTAGAAGCTTATGGTACTCCAAGAGACTTTGTTTATTCAACTACCTATAAAAGAACAGAAATTGAACTCTCCGGAAAAAGATTTCCCGCAGTTTTAATTACCGCCAAAAATAACGCTAAAAGAAGAGAATTAATGGCTCAGCAGAAACCTTACAAACTATTACATGAAGCAAAAGAATATGGTTTAAGATTAAGTTTAGATGACTGCTTCCTGTGTGAAAATATTGTTCAAGAAATTGATGCCCAACAAGATCCACAAATTCCAAATAATGTTATGTACTTTGCAGGAATGCATAATATTTCTCCAAATAGGTACCCAAGTCGGTTTGGGCATTCTTTATCTGTTCCAGTTGAACATGATGATGTTTCTGCAAGAGTTAATCCCGTGCCTGATCCAGCCAATAAAACCGCAATTTATATACCTGAAGAAAGAAAAACCAGAGGCAAATTGATGACTGAAGAATATTTAAGAGCAACTATTGCTGCTTCTGATTCGCTTAATCTTATTGCTTTTAGAAATCATGTCTTAGATGGAATGAGCATCCCTGGACACGATCATTTTCATCTTTTTCCGGAAGATTTGCCTCCATTTTCAATATTAGCAGATATTATTGGTGAAAAGGAAAGAATGGATTTCGGAGAGAACATCTACAAACCCCAAAATACTCCGTTGGATACGTTATTAATTTGCCAAGAAGAAAGAAAAGATTTAGTTGAAACTGCTATTCCAATTTTACAGCAGTTGGAATTAAATAACCAAGTATTTACTTTAAATTATCATAAAGGTAGGCTATTTATTAGTCCAAGACACCAAGAAGCTGTTAATGACAGAAGAATCCAAGTTGGCAGTGGAATGCCATTACATTATGTAGACGGCGGCGATGAATCGGAATTTGTTAAAAAAATTGAAAAGTATGTTCCGCTAAAAGGGCAGTTTGATTGGAAGAAATATATCCCTTAAAATGGTAACCATATCTGTCTGCGGTTTTCGTCTTGTTTTTTCTTTAACGAAATTAAAACCAATATGCTTAATCTTTCTTTTTGATTATTTTTCTTCCTCCTTTTAAAGACCAAAGAGAAAGGAGGACCATCCAAATTAAAGATGCAGCTAGAGTAGCAGGAGCTTGTAATTCTTTGGGGGTATTGGAATAATTAAACCATTGAAATCCATTCCATACCGTAGTAACTGCAACCACTGATTTAATATATTCTCTTGGCGGAATGTTTTCAATGATATTTTTTTCAAAGCGTCTTAAATAATCACTAATTTCTCCTTTCCCGCTCACAATTTGTCCGTAATTTCTTGCTAATGCTTTTAAATTATAATTGCTTTTCTCGCCAACAGTATTATTGACAAAAAAGAAGAGATTATAAGGGTTAGCAAACAAATTCGGTCCTAAAGCAGCTTTAACTAAAGAATGATTACTAACATATTTGCCAACTATATCTCCGGTTTCAAGAAGCCCATAAGTGCCTAAGCCGTAAATCGGAGCAAGAGCCGCGGTATATTTAACTTTTTTCCAATTAATTTTTTTATCTGTAATTATTTGAGAAGCAGCATCAGATAACGGGAAAATTACCTCTGCAGTAATCATTGCTCCTAAAACGGGATATTCTTTCTGTAATAAACTGTATCCTTGAAAGATATACCCTACGGTCTCGCCAAGATCCATTTTTTATTGTTTCCTACAACGCCTATGCAGGATACCTCACATTTTAAAAAAAGGGGATTTGTGTCCCCCACAAAACAAACTACTTTTTATCTTGATTTATATCCTTTCCTGGTAAATATTACGCATTAAAGCTAGGGGATTTATTTCATCCCATTGCAAAAAGATTCTTCTTGCACCAGCATTAATCAAAGGAGTTATAACATTTGCTCTATTATACACGGGCATACCGATACAATAAGCGCCAACCTCAATAGCACCATTGATTCCTCGTGGAGAATCTTCAAAAACAATTTGTTTAGATGGTTCTACACCAATTCTCTTTGCTGTTTCTATCCATACATCTGGTGCAGGTTTAGGGCGTTGCACATGTTCGCGCAAGACAATATTTTCGTATCCAAATAAATCAGCCAGACCAGCCCGTTCTAAAAGAACGACGGCTTGATCCTGATTAGTTACGGAACCGATGGCATACTTTATCCCTGCATTTTTTACTGTTGAGAAAAAATCTAAAAATCCTCGCCGTGGTTGAATTGATAATTCCCGTAGTAAGCGGTCATAATGAATTTTCTTTTTTTCCAAAATGTTATGATAATCAACAGCAAGCCCTCGTTTTGCGGCTACTGCGCTGATATCCTTTGCTCCTTCTTCATCAGGTCCGCCAATGAAATGCGGTAAGGTTGCTAGGCACTCCTCAAAAGATAATTCAACACCAAAATCCTTTGCTGCACAAATAAATCCAATATGATGCGCACATTCGACATCAACAACCGTTCCCTCTAAATCAAAAACACACGCCAAGGGTAGTTGTAATCCTTCTTGTTCTGTCATTTTTTAAAACCCCCATTAATTTTAAAACATCAAAATTAACCTCTAAATTCAGAATTTTGCCTTTTAATTTAAACATTCTGTGTAAACTGTATACCCAAAAAAAAATGTGTAAACTTTTAGAAATGTTTATAAAGCTGATAAATTTTAAAGGACTTATGGAACGGCAATTAGTAAAGCACGGCGCATCGACCCTGATGGTCAGTCTGCCTAAGAAATGGCTAGATCAGCAGAAATTACAAAAAGGCGACAGTATAGAGATTACAACCTCCGTTGATAAATTAATTCTTAATTCAAAAAAGTATAAGAAGAAAAATCTTCCAATAAATATCTATTTTAGAAAAGCAGATTATGGTTCTGTCTGGACCACTCTAGGAACACTTTACCGGAAAGGTTGTGATGAAGTATATATAAAATTTGAAGAAACCGATTGTTTTTATCATATTCAACAGGTAGTTAAATTACTTCCCGGGCTTGAGATTATGGAACAAACCGGAAAAAGTTGCGTCATTAAAAACATTGCCAAAGAATTAACTCTTGATTTTGAAACAGTTTTTAATAAAATTGTTAATATAATTAAATTTGAATTCATGTTTATTCGTGAAAATTTAACTATGGGAAATAAAGAGAAAAAACAAGAATGCAGGAACCTTCGCGATGAATGTTGGAAATTTAAAAATTTAGTTTATGTATATTTTAAAGAAAACTTATTCATTTCCACTTTTGACAATTACTTTTGTATACATATCATTGAACAAAATGCCACGTACCTCTATTGGTTGTATCAATCTTTTGATAGAAGCGGTCTTGATAAGGTAAGTCCAGCATTTATACGACTCTATGACAAAATATTTAAATATTTTGTAGAGTCTATAAGCAAAATAAAAACTAAAGATGAAGAATACATTAATTATATAATGAATACAAGAAGAGAGCTGCTTAAAGAATGCGAAGAATATGCTCTAAAGAAAACAAAAGATAGGTTTCTGGTTATTTATTTAAGTATGCTAGTGCAGAATATCCACAATCCAAAAACTTTAATTGTTTAACCAAACTCTCTTACTAGCTCTTCATACTTTTTATCAGTAACATCGAGGTATTTAACTTTTAAATTATTACTGATTAAATTCTTAGCTAACTTCTCATCATCGCTGGCATTTCCAACCACAATCATTTCACTAAAATCATCGAATTTATTGCCTAATTCTTTTAAAGCATCGACAACCATATCTACCTGCGGTTTTCGTCTCGTCTTTTCTTTAACAAAATTAAAATCAATATTAAGTTCGTTCTTTTTAGCTTCTGCATAAACTGGATCCATGTAAGGGCAGTATTGCCAATTATCAATTCTTATGCCTTTTACTGCTAAAATTTTAGAAAGATGATCATGAATTTCTTCTACTCTATCGCAGCCAAAATATTGTCTAGCCACGCCAGCTTGATTAGTTACTACCACTTTAGTGGTTTTATATTTTGTCTGTAAGTAAGAAAGGTAGCTTACTACGGGCTCATTTAATTTTAATTCTTCCTGCCAGTTCTCATTTCTACCGGGAAAGTCGTCATTCTCGATTAAAGTCCCGTCACGATCAATAATAACTAGGAGGCTATTTACATCTAAACTAGTCTTAATGTAATCAATAATTTCTGTAGTCGATAATTTTGGATCAGTAGTATATTTCATTTCTCCTCCAACCAAAGCAATGGCTTCTCTTTCAGCAGTAATTCCTGGGGTAGTTTTATTAATGTAATCTGGACCTTTAATGTAATATGAAGGTTTCAGCTGCTGAATAACTTCAACCGATTTTTTAAAATTATAAATGAATATATAATCGACAAAACCTAAACAAGCAACAGCATAAGCTCTTAATTGTTCAGAAAAAACCGGCCGGCCCGAACCTTTGCGGTCAGACACAAATTGATCAGCAGAAATGCCTACAAACAACACATCGCATAGTCTTTTTGCCGACTCAAAATGGATCATGTGGCCCGGATGTAATACATCATAGCCGCCACAGCATAAACCAACTTTATTTCCCTCAGCCTTCAATTTAGAAACAATTTTAGCGGCATCATTAAAAGAAACTATTTTTTGTGAATTAAAAGAATTGATTGAATTTACTGCCAGCATAGGAATATATTTTAAAATAATTGGTTTATAAAGATTGTGAATTTGTTATCTAAATTAATGCCTCAATTAAATTAAACAATATTTAAACTAATACCAACTATGTAAAATATAAGCCATTGTTTCCTGAAAAATTATTTTATTCATCTCGTCTTGGTTATCTGTTTTAATCTTTATTGGTTTTAAGTATGACTCTAATTCTCCAAACAGTTTTAATTGCCTCTTTAACCCTTCAATCGATTCCTCCGGACGTCGTTGATGTAAAACTTCAGGAGTATTATAAAGATAAAAAGTTAAATTCGGTTTGGGAAATAATCTTAACAGCAATTTCCTAACAACTAAGGGCACATTCTCCATCAGATAAATGTCTGAACAATAACGATCAGTTATTACAAAGTTTCTATTTCTTCTTTTAGGGAGCATAATTAAAATATAACGCAAGAGGAGATCAAATGTAAATAGAGGGGCTGCGAGAGTATACAAAAAAGCACGACGATTTAAATTAGAACTATTTGGTTTTTTAACCTCGTCTTTCCTTCTTTCTTTATTTTTATATTTTCGTCCGAGTTTACTAATTGGGAGAAGATGATTTCTGCCCCGCCCCGTATAGATTATAGAAACTTTATTTCTATTTTCGCGCAAATTCCTTGCTAACATCTCTACCGCAGAAGATTTTCCTGCTCCATCAGGTCCGATAATACTGATCAAAGGATACAATTTTCCCGTTACTTTGGTATGTTTTATATAACGTAAGCTTAACTTTACCAAGATGCTTACCCGCCCCATAGACTTTCCCACAAATAAGAACATTAACAGGCGATTTTTTTTAAGAATCTCTTTAAATTTATCTTCTACAATTAAATTATAAATCAATTTTGCTCTCTTGAAAGAAAAAATTTCTGATAATCTATTTATAACGTAAGGCGAGTCTACTTTGTGAACTAAAGAAGATAATATCTCTTTATATTCCAGCTTAAAATAACGTTTTCCTAAGATTGAATGAACTAACAGCATAACAAAAGTATTTTCGTCTGAAGGAACGTAAAAGAAAGATTTTTTTATCCTATTCTCGAGAATATAATTTTCAGAAAGATAACATAAATCATTCCAATGAACCCCGCCAATTTGTACATCAAAACTGATCGTTTCTATCCCTTCGAAGCGAAAATAAGGGATGTGTTTTAATGCATAAGAAGGCTTTTTCCTCTTGATAAAACCGTGATTTAAAAGAATCTGGTGAAACTTAATGTAATCTTTGTTTACTAGAACTAAATCTACGCTTTTCTCTGACTGGGCCAACGTAGCTTTTTTTTCTAATAAAAAACCATAGTTGCGAAGAACACAATAGCTAATCTTGTTATTATTAAGATCTGTAAGTACCTGCTTTATTACTGAAACCCGATCCATGATCAAATTACAGGCAAGAACGTCTTTTTAAAGTTAATGAAAGCCACGTCGCTTGAAAGAGAGTTATAATTAAGCCCATAACTAAGCCTCGTAAAAATCAAGCCGGAAAACCATAAATATTATAAATCGCCCAAGTTGGCAAGTAAATAGACATGAAAGTACTGTTTATTTCAGAATATTTTCCGCCAAAAATAATGGGCGGTGGAGAAATTAATGTTAATTTATTAGCAAAAGCGCTAGTAAAAAACAAAGTTGAAGTGTCCTTGCTTACTTCTTATCATCCCGGCCTTAACAGAGTTGAAATTGTTGATGGAATTAAAGTGTACCGCACCCTTAAAACTGCAGCAGATCCCCACAGCGTTATTAACAATTTAAAAAGAAGTATTGATTTGCCAAAATCGATCGTTAAAGAAGTTAACAAAATTGTTAAAAAGCACGAATTTGATGCTATCCATTTTATCGGAGCAAGCATTATTGCTGCCCCAAAATTAAAAAAATTAAATGTCCCTTTGTTTGCGACGATCGAAAGTTTTCCTGCTCTTTGTCCAAAAGGCGATCGGTTCTATCATGGGAAAAAAGAATGTAGCTACAACTGTTCTTTTTTTAAATATATTTTTTGCCAAATGAATTCGACTGAAATTGGTAAAGTTAGAAATAAATTTTATTTGAAATATAATCTTGTTTCTTTAGCTTACGTGTATTGTTATTACCGTCAGCTAAATCGCTCGTTACATTATTGTAATTTGATTGCTATCAGCGAGTATGTTAAAAAAATATTATTTCGGCAGAGTTTAGACAGCAAAGTTATCCCTAATGCTCTTGACACTAAAAAGTATAGCCTAACAAAACGCCAAAAAAATAATAACGCTGATGATAATGATGATAAGAACAAGAATAACAACGCCAATACTAAAACACGAGTTAAAAATAACCCTAACAAAATAAATCTCCTTTACTTGGGCTCATTGACTAAATTTAAAGGACCACAAATACTGCTTAAAGCTTTAATCGGATTAAATTGCCACGCTGATTTTTATGGAGAAGGGCCTTTAAAAGAAGAGATGCTAATAAAAATAAAAAAACATAATCTTGATGCTCAAATCCATAATCCGGTTCCGTACTCTAAAATTCCTGAAATTTATGCTAATGCAGATATTGTTGTCTTTCCTTCTGCTTGGCCGGAACCATTTGGCCGAATTGCTATTGAATCTATGGCCGCAGGCAAACCAGTTATAGGATCCGATATTGGAGCAATAAAAGAATTAATCACCAAAGGGGCAGGAATATTGATTGGGTCCGGTAATGTAAACGAACTAAGAACTGCTATTAAAAAATTAATTCAGAACCCGAAATTAAGAGAAAAAATGGGTAAAATAGGAATAAAAGCTGCGCAGGGATACGATGAAGAAAATACGATGAGAAAGATCAAAACTTTTTATTTTAGCAAACAGTAAAATAAAGCAATAATGCCTGAAGTAATCTAAATATCATAAAAATGCGTGAAACCGTCTCACCTCGTCCTAAAGAACGAGGTTTGAAAAGAGACGGTTTCTAAACTACGCATTTTTAGGATGCCAAAAATGTTGCGACATTTTTGTGCATAATATAACCCAGAATGAAACAAAAATTGATTGATTATAATACAGTAAGAAAATATTGGGATTCTTCTTTTGCTGGAAATTTTAACTATAGAGAAGGCTACAAAATTGATGATGAAAATTTTGCTTTGCTTCGTTTTAAAATAGAAGTAAAAGCAATTAAAAAAATTTTAAAGAAGAATTTTAAAAATACGCCATCAAAAACTTGCTCTTCAAGTTCGTTTCTAGATGTTGGCTGCGGAAATGGAAAGTTTTCTTTTTATTTTTCAAATTATTTTAAAGAAGTCGTGGGCATTGATTTTTCTAAGAAATCTATTGACATAGCAAAGAAAGAAGCCTTGAGAAGAAAAATAAAAAATACTGCGTTTTATTGCGCAGATCTAAAAAAATTAAAATTAAAACAGGAATTTGATATCATTTTTGTCGGCGGAGTATTGATGTATATTGATGACCAAGATTTACTTTTAGTCTTGACTAAGCTAAAAAAACATTTAGCTGCTGATGGATTATTAATCCTAAGGGAACCTTTCTTTAAAGAAAAAACTTTACTAAAAAAAGGAGACTATCCCGTAATCTATCGTTCTTTAAAAGGATTTATTAAAAAGCTGAAAAAAGAAAAATTTAAAATAATTAATCTAAAATTAAATGAAGGATATAATTATGGGATCATTACTGATTTTTATTTAAGATTTCTTCCCAAACGGATTGTGTTTGGCCTACTCGCTAAACCAAAGTTCCTAAAACTTAATCACTTGATTTTAAAACGCTTTATTCAATGTAAAGGATATTTTATTGCTGTGAAAAAATAGAATAATAATAATGAAAAGGACAATATTACTGATTTAATTAATCAAAACTGTTGCCCTTGCTTTTTTCCATCTCTTCGATCTGTTTTCGAAGATAATGTTTTGTTCTTCTTACTTCGTCCAGATAAGAAATTAGCTCATCAATTTCGGCTTCGATTTCTTGAATGAATTTGCGATTGTGATGGATTTCGTAATCAACGTCCACTGTTGCAATTAAATTACGTACATCTAGGGGTTCGCCTTTCTCTAAAGAGGATAAAGAAACATGAATTTCGTCGGTTTTGCGAAAAGGAAAAAAATGCCGCGTTGTTCTGGGAGGATAGACATTGCCGCTTAATCCTCGTTCACGCACTTCTTTTTTAGAGATGTTGGTTGGACCAGTAATGATGTGGCGGTGAGTTAAATGCGTTCCTACCCTTACGTCCTCGCTGTCATAGTCTACCCATTTTACCGGAACAGTTTTATATCCGTACTGTAAGAAAAACACATAGCGGTGGCTGCCATCTAAAACTATGCCTGTTTTTTGATCCACCAATAAGGGTAATCGCACTTCACCATCGCTTAGAATCATCTCGGTTAAATTTCTTAGGTGTGAAGGAAACACCATTTCCAGAGGTTTTAATCTATTTATTGGAACAATTTCGTAATTCATGGCTTTTCACCACTAAAGATTTCCTCAGCTTTTTTAAGATCTTCCTGATTATCTATCTCAAACCATTTTAGTCCATTAATAGAGCAGACATATAAAGGCAGTTGGTGCAATCTTCGTTGCAGAACTAAATCATAATAAATCTTTACGTTTCCTGCCTGCACATCTTCATCCAGCCAACGGGAGAACTCTTGACCATATTTGGGAGTTATTTTTAAAATACCTACAGATTTATGATAATTACTTTTGTATTCAGGTAACTTTTCTCGAACAATCCTTAAATCAATAATCCTATTATCCATATCAGTAGTTGACATGCATCCATCCAATTCTTCTGTAAATTTATCTACTACCCAAAAAGATTTATCTGCATCTGTCGTAAGCGCTTTCTGAATAATCTCTTCCTCAAAAACAACATCGCCTTCCATTAATAAAGCTCCATCTGACAAATGTTGGCGTGCCAGCCATAACGAATACATGTTGTTTGTTTCCATGTACCGCTTGCTTTCAACATAAGTTAATTTCATATTTCCAAAAGATTCTCCAAACGTTTCTTCAATCTTGTTGGCTAGATAACCAACCAAAATTACTGCTTCAGTTATCCCGTTCCTTTCTAATTTTTCCAAATTACTGCGCAAGATTTCTTTTCCATTAACTTTAACCAAACATTTGGGCTTATCTTGGGTTAACTCTTTTAATCTTGTACCCATGCCTGCTGCTAAAATAATCGCTTTGTTAATCATTTTATTACCCCGTGCTTTTCAATTTTTTCATGATAGAAAATAATTTTATTAAATTAAAAATAAATTGTGGTAAATATAATAAAATTGCAACAACTAATATTATTTTATTATAATTAAAAAATGGAGCTACAATAAATAGAAGAAAATAGGTTTCAATAAAAGAAGGTATCGGGTTCATTTTAAGTTTAAGAGTTAAAGCTACAATTTTTTCAATAACTTTTTTAAAAAAATCAGGAATAATTGAGTTATTTAATTTTTCCATCCATTCGTGTAAAGCTGACTTTTCTCTGACTTCTTCTTTATTGACATTTTTAGTAAAAAGCAAACTAGAATTATATTCATTAAAAAAAAGATAAAAAAATACTAAGATAATTATTGCCGAACCAAACCTGTCTTTCATTAGTAACATTACCGCTAAACTTAAAATTAATAAAGAGTATCCTATTCCATCAAATAGTGAATCTAAAAGCCCCCCTAATTTTGATTTTTTCTCAGTAACTCTTGCCAAAACTCCATCAATACCATCAAAAAGGTGCGATAATGCGGCTAGCACGGCACTAATAACAAAATTCTGGGTTAAGATGGTATAAGCAGCCCCAATTCTTAATATAAATGAAAAAATAGTAACTTGATTGGGGGTAACGCGCGTAAAGTTTGCAAGCAGGAATACTAAATATTTTCCGATAGGGTGAAAAATTAGTTTACTAACTATTGGATCTATTTCTAAATAGCTATCCTTAATCTGCTTTAGTGAATATTTCATCTAAACCAAACAAACTAAAAAGAAGTGGTTTAAAAAGATTATTAACCTAAAATTTCTTATTTTTCACAAATATTATATAACTACTTTAAAAATCAAGTTTAAATGAAAGTATATTATAAAGCTGATTTAGATAGAAGATCATTTGAAGGGAGGACTTTCATAGCTAGTAAAATCAAAGAATTTCTAAAAAACAAAGGTTATGAGTTTACAGAAAAAATTGAAGAAGCTGATCTTATCCATATCCATAGCAGTGGAATAATTGATTCTTATTACGCTTACAAAATTAAAAAAAAATACAAAGTGCCTTGCATTTATTCTTTATATTCTAACTCAAAAACAGAAATTATAAACCATTTTAGGAACCATCTTTTAGAAAAAAAGGTGATTGTTAAAGGAGCTACAAATCCTTTGCTTAGTTATTCTGCCATTCTGCCTTTAAGATGGCGAGGACTATTTCTTAAAAAATTAGATAAAGTTGTTGTGCCGTCTTATTATCTCAAAGAAAGATTGTTCAAGAAAAATACAGAACTGATTCGATTTGGTATTGACACAAATAAATTTAAACCCATCGCACCACATTTAAAAGCGAATAAAGAAAAAAGTAAAATTAAAGTTGCTTTCTTGGGTCATCCGGGAGTGTTTAAAGGACAAACTGATTTTGCCCAGTCTTCAAGAAGATTTTCTAAAAAAATAACCTCTTACATGTATTTCACCGAGAAAATTCCTAAAACTGTTTCTTACATTCAAAAAATTAACCCCTGCATAAAAATTTATGGGCATGTAGAAAACGTTGAAAAAATTTATAACGAAATGGACATAATTGTTCTCCCGTATAGGAACCCCCTGGGAGCAATTGCTAATCCTTTAATTTTACTTGAGGCAATGAGTTGTGGAAAACCAGTTATTACGACCAACATGCCCTTCCTAAAAGAAATAGTTAGAAATGCGGCTATAACTGTGCCCCCTTATAACCATAAAAAATTAGCTAAAGCAGTTAATTGGCTAGCAGAGAATGAAGAAGCGCGAGCGATTTTAGGAAAAAGAGCAAGAGAAATTGTCGTGAATAATTATAATGAAAAAAATATGCTTGAAAAATATTTACGATTGTACCAAGAATTTGAGACGCAAAGAGGTTGAGACAAAGTGTTAACCTACCAAAAAACACCAGTTGAACTTCTAAAAATAATCAATTTATTTAGTAAAAATAAAATTAATTATCTCTTGTTCAAGTGCGAACATATTTTTGATGGAAAAAATAGTAATTTAGATGTGCTTTTTAGGAATGATCAGGATTACAACGATGCAAGGGATTTACTTAAAAAAGAAGGGTTTGTTTTATATTTGCCGGAAAAAATTGAAAAATATAAACGAATGTTTGTAAACGTAATCGATAACCAGTTGTATGCTATACATTTACATCGGGAAATTGCCTGGCACGGTCTTAAAGCCTTGGATAAAGAACTTGTGTTTAAAAGAAAGATCTCGCTTAATAAATTAATAGTCGTTCCTTCCAAAGAAGATTCCTTGCTTATTCATTCTGCGCATATTTTATTTGAAAATTTTAAGATTAAAGAAAAAGAAAGAAGATTAATTTCCGGTTATTTGCAAGAAAAAAACGATTGGCAGTATATTAGTTTTCAATTAAGAAAAAATGGGTGGAAAAAAGGATTTTATAAATTCCTAAACAGATTCAAAAAAGACGAAATCCTTTCTAATCAAAAAATTATCAATAATTATCTAAATAAATTGATTAAAAATCCGTCCGAAGCTATTTATCTATTTAAAAAAATAATTAAACGTTTGCTTAATAAACTAGATTCAAGAAGAAAAGGCAGCTTAGTGGCTTTAATCGGGGTTAACGGGGCAGGAAAAACAACTTTAACCAAAGAAACCTTAACAAAGTATGCTGCGATTAGTAATTTTTTTAACGGACAATTTGGTTATTATTTTGGCTGGGAACCATTTTTACCGACAACAAAACTTATTGCTAAAGGATTAAAAAAGAAAAATAAGAGCGTATTTAAAGAGCTTAATAAAAAAGAAAGCGGACCAAACAGTAAATTTAGCTTAATTAAAGAAGGTGTTCTGGTTTATAATTATATAGAATATTTATCAAGATATATCTTTATAATTTATCCCAAATTAAGAATGAACAAATTGGTTTTTACGGATCGGTATTTTTACGATCTTTATGCACAATACAATTATGCTCCCAACAGCAAAGTAATTGGCCTGCTTTTGTCTATTTATCCAAAACCGGATTATTTGTTTGTATTGGATGCAAAATTAGAAACCATTACTAAAAGAGATAAAAATACAGAAATGTTTTCCAAAACAATCATTAAGTCAAGCCAACGAAAAGTTCATGAGACAGATTATTTAAAAGAACAAAAAGAAAGATATGGTTTTCTATGCAGGTATTTAAATGGAGAGCCCCTCAATACTGAAGAACCAATTAATTTAAATGTTAATAAAATAATTGAAAAAACTTGGATTAAATTAACAAAATGAGCTTAGAAAAAAATAATTCAATAGAAGAAATGCGCCAAAATCAAATAGATTCTTTCCTAAGAACGTGGTCTGAACAGAAAAACATTGATGGAAAAAGTTTTGATGAATTATTTAATATAGACGGAATCTCATTGTGGTGGTTTTTTAAGAGGTTTTTTTTAGCCTACGTAATGCCAAAACAGATAAATACTTTTGAACAAATGTATGCAGGTAAAAAATTAACTCAAAAAGAAAGAATAAAACTATTTGCCTCTTCAAAATTATTAAGCAAATATTTGAACTACAATGAAGATAAGAAGATAAAACATTACAAAAAAATAAAAAAGTTGGATTATAACCCAATTTCTTCAACAGAAAAAAAAATATTATTTATCACTTATTCTAATCACATTGATTCTGAAGGTAAAATCTTTAGGTTGCAAAGTATTATTGATTTGGTTAAAAAAGAAAATAAGATAAAAGAGCGTATTGTTTTTGTAGAGCCCTTGTCTAGTGGCGTTTATAAAAAAACAATTGCTTATCCTCACCTTTACAGATATTTTGATGAAGCTATTTCGGAAAAAGCAAAAAAAAGTTCTGAAGAATTTTCTATGCGCTGGAAACAGATTGATAATAAAACTAAATCTCAAATGATTAAATTAGATGAAAAATCGTTATGGCCCTATCTTAAATATGCATTTGATTTTTTCATGTCCCAAGAATTTCTTTATACTTTGTTTCTCCAGTACGAATTAACCAAAAAAATCATTGAGATTGAGAATATAACGGCAATTGTACTTACTTCTGCCAATGGTTTGTTAGAAAAATGTATTATGGTTGCTGCAAACCAACAAGGAAAATCATGCCTGGTTATTCAGCATGGAACGGGAAAACTTCATGAAAATACACTGCCTAATCCAGAACTGATTGATAAAACAAAATTATTGGTCTTTAGTGAATTTTACAAAAAAAGATACGTTCAATCCGGAATGAAAGAAGGGGACGTGATTGTTGTTGGGCCGGTAATTTTTGATGAGATTAAATCTGAAAAAAATTATAAAAAAATAGGTTTGATTAACAAGGTGCTTTTTGCTACTTCGCCCTTAGTGGAAGACAATATCCTGACTAAAGAAATTTATTTTGACAGAATTGCTAAAATTCTTTCTGATCTTAAAACAATCAAAGATTTAGAACTTATTTTAAAGCTACACCCAAGAGAGAGAAATATTGAACGATATAAAACAATTCTGACAAAATTAGGTTATTCAAAAACGGAGGTAGTAAAAGATATTTCTAGGAAAGAATTTTATAAACTAATTAAAGAATGCAACTCTTTTTTAAATTTAGGTTCAACCGCAGCAATGGAAGCCTGTATCATTAACAAACCTGTGGTTACTGTTAATATTTTGGATTGTGAAAAAACCGGCCTTCAAAGTATTAAAACTACATTCATCGAGGACAGTGAAGCAACCATAAATGTTAATTATACTGACGATGTTGTCAAAGCGGTAGAAAGATCTTTCAAAGATGAGGAAGAATTTAAAGAAAGAAGAAAAGAGTTTGTCGAAAAGATATGTTACAAAGTTGATGGAAAGGCTTCTGAAAGAATTGTAGATTTTATTTACAACGAAATTGGAAACCAAAATAAAAACTAAGATAAAAATTGGTTATTTGAACAAAAATTAATTTAAGGTTTAATTTTTTTCTATTAAAAACCGCACAAATTCAAGATCAAAAAGATTATCAATATCAACCGATCTTCTTGAAGACATAATTAACGCGTAACTTTCCGGACTATACCAGCTCTTATTCTGTTTAATAAAATCCCATTGAGCAATAAATATGGCTCCATTCAGTTGATAATAAGGAGGGAAATCCTGCCGATTTTTTAATCTTATTTCCGGAGAAATAAAATTATGCATAGAAAGATTCTCCGGTAAAGTATTCATCCATAAAGGGATAACCGGGCATTCGGTAACACTAACGATTGTATCAGCTTTCTTTGACTCAAACAATTCTAACCCTTTATCAATATCTTCTGCAGTTCGTAATGGCGATGTTGGCTGCAGGCGTATGATAATACTAAAATTTTTATCTAAATCTTTCGAATTCTCTTCCATCGACTGCATTAAATGAATGGTTGTTTTCATTTCAGGAGAGCTATCCGTTGCTAATTCCGAAGGCCGTAAGAAAGGGACTTCTGCACCGTATTCTTTTGCAATTTCGGCATATTGTGCAGAATCAGTTGAAACTATCACTCGATCAACATATTTACTTTTTTTTGCAGCTTCGATAGAATAAGCTATTAACGGCTTGCCGCAGACATCAATAATATTTTTGTCTTTAATCCCTTTAGAACCAGATCTGGCAGGGATGTATGCTAAAACTTTTTTTCCGTTGATCATGATAAATTGCTCGTTTAGTTTATACTAATTTTAAAATGTTTAATCCCCATTGCAAATATCACCGCAAATATTCTGTCTTGATAAGGTCGTCTGCTTTTAAATCTTTTTTGAGTATCCTCCCAATAATAAATTTCCCATATTTTGGTTCGATGCCTGTGCCTGGTCTTCTGTAATCAATATCTTCTTCAGTGATTATTTCTCCTTCTTTCATATCCCTAACTACCACAATGCTCCTGCCAAACAAAGCTTTCTTATCCAGCTCTTCTGGAGTCACAATCCGTTGATAACTTCCTAATGCCTTCCAAATCTTTTTTCCATCATCGACGATTATTTTCATTTCTTCAGGATTTGCGGAAATTTTATGATCCCAGCCGGGAAGAGTTTTGTCAAGAGTAAAATGCTTTTCAATCATACAAGCCCCCTTAGCAATCGCTGCTAAAGGTACAGCAGTTCCAAAGGAATGATCAGAAAAACCCACTGGAAAATCAAAAGTATTTTTTAACATATCTAAATTATTTAAATGGATCATTTCATCTTGGGGGGGATAAAGAGAAACACAGTGTAAAAGAACTATTTGGTTATTACCGGTTTTGGTAATAGTGTCTACCGCTTCCACAATCTCAGCTAAAGTCCCCATGCCGGTAGAAAGCACCATTGGTTTGCCTTTCTTAGCAAGATGCTCCAAGAAAGGCGGGTTATTTAAATCCATAGAAGCCACTTTGATAAATTCCATACCGAGCTCATCAACTAAGAAATCAGCAACTTTTTTATTAAGGGGGGTGCAAAAAAATATAATTCCTTTTTGATCACAATACTTCTTGAATTCGAATAACATTTCTTTAGAAGCAACATGCTGGAGAATCTCTTTTTTTAAACTATCTTTATGAGTTACAGTCAAATGCTTTCGTAATGCTGGATGCGCTTCAATAGTTTCTTTTTTTCGATCATCATCTTCATAACAAACTTGAGAAAAAATATGTTCATCAAAAGCCTGGAACTTAACACAATCAGCACCACACTCAACGGCAGCATCAATCATTTTCTTGCCTAATTCAATATCCCCATTATGGTTAGAACCTATTTCTGCAATAACGAAGGGTTTACCCCAATTTTTAATTTCTTTGTTACCAACAATAATAGTTTTATTTGCTAGTTTATCTGTCATTTTAATCTCCCCCTCACCATAATTTAAATATTTCATCAAAAACAATTTTGATTCTATTGTTGATTTAATATACTTGTCTGGATTTTCTCGCCATACTTCTAAAACTACATTTATATTCTTTTTTTTAGAAATTGCCAGCAAGAGTTTAGCAATATAAAAATAATCTAATTTATCAGATATTCCCTCCTCTTTTAACCCTAACGGTAAATGCTCGCCAACAAGAGGTAAATCTGTAGTTAGATTAAAAACAAAGTTGCAGCAATCTGAACCATTTATGTGGATATGGTTAATTTTTTTTTCAAAGGAATTAAAAAATGAAGAAAGATAAACATTAAATTCATTACTTAACTGGAAATGAGAATTTTTAATAAATTTAATTATATCTCTTTGAAACCCATTCCGATTAAACTCGGAATAAGTTTTCAAGAAATTTTTTTCTCCGCCAACCCGTTCCAAAAATTTAAGGAAATAAAAATTTAAATGAAGATGCTCAAAATCAACAGTAAGATTTAATTTGTCTTCTAACAGCCCATTTAGTAACTTAAAATCCTGCTCACCAGTAAGAAGCGCTCTTCTGGAAAAATATAAATTATGCCACAGGACATCCACTTCAAAACTTAAAGAAAGATCTTCTGTTGATTCTCTTAATAAAGGTTTAACTCTAGAAGCTAATAGATTTAAAGCTTCTTCTTTGGTTTGATTAAAGGGGTTGTATGTTGCTCCGTGGATCACAATTATTTTTGAGTTTAACTTTTCTCCTAAAGCGATGGTTTTCTTAAGAACAGCCAAGGATTCTTCACCAATTTTTCCCAATGAAGAAATATCAAAAAAAGTTTTCATGCCTTCGATTTCAATACAAGAAGGCGTATGAATAGATTCTATCTTAATATAACTAGGTAAAGAAGCTATTTCTTCAGTTATAACTTTCTCATTGAACACACCCAAATAAAGTTCATAACTAGAAAAATCTTCTTGGTTAAACTTAGATAATAGTTTAAAATCGCCCTTCCCAGAGATAGTAATAGGCATGGATTTGCCTCGGTCATTACGTTTATAAAGTTTATCAAACAAAGGCACAATTCGAAAAGTGAGTGATTTTGCTCGTTTTTGTAATTAGCTTTGGCGAGTAGTTAAGAAATATTCTTGTTTTAAGCTCCTCTCTACTGCATTTCTTGTAAGTCCAAAAATAGAACTAAGAAAAAAGTGAGTGATTTGAGAAATGTATCACTCATAAAACGGATAGTGCCCAAACAAAGAGGCGTTACTTAGAAGATGAGAGTTTACTAAAAAGAAGATAGAATTGTAATTAACAAGATTTAAAAAGTTAAAAACGGCGTTTAGGTACTCAATGGAAAAGGTAAATGATGTTTGGGAAACTAGCGTTAAAGAGCATTATAAACACCAAGCAGAATTGTTTGGTACTTCTAAAGAATCTACGATGAAAGATAATTTCATTAGGGATAAAGAGATAGACGCTTTGTTAAGTAGCATAGTTACAATTAATAACTTATTTAAAGAACCAGTATCTATTTTAGAACTTGGGTGTGGTAATGGTTATTTTGCAGAACGAGTTGAAAAATGTTTGCCAAACAAACTAACTGGGATTGATTTTTCTGAAGATTTATTAAAAATCGCAACACAGAGACAACTAAAGAACTCTGATTTTAAGCAAGGGTCTGTTTTAGATTTAAACCTTCCAGATTGTTCTTATAATATAATTATTGTTGAACGATGTTTAATTAATCTTGATTCTTGGAATAGTCAGAAAAAAGCCTTAGATGAAATTTATCGAATTCTTAAACCAGGAGGATTTTTTTTAATGATTGAATCCTTCAGTGACGGCTGGAAAAATTTAAATGAAGCTAGAGCGGTGATTGAACTATCGCCAATTCCCCAACCATTTCACAATGTTTTTTTTGAAAAAGAATTGTTGTTTGATTATATAAAAAATAAATTTCAAATGACGGAAATTGGTCCCGGTTATAATTTTTTGAGTTCATATTATTTTGGTGCAAGAGTTTTGTATCCAGCATTAATGGAAAAAAATAAAGAAATTATTTATAATAATAAGTTTGTTGAATTTTTCAATTATATGCCTGCCTTAGGTAATTACAGTTCGATACAATATTTTGTTTTAAAAAAAAAAACTGAATTAATACCAATAACTAAACCAACTTTACCTGTTTTTGAAGATTTTGAAAAAGAATTTAGGTCATTTTTTTCTTCAGGAAAAATAACTAACGGAGAATTGGTTTCTAAATTAGAAGAAAGATTACAGCAATTCTTAGGAGTTAAGCATGCTATTGCTGTTTCTTCTTGTACTTCCGGATTAATGTTAGTAATGAAAGCCTTGGGATTGAAAGGAGAAGTGATCCTTCCGAGTTTTACTTTTTCTGCAACTGGGCATGCAGTTTTATGGAATGGGCTTATACCTCGTTTTGTTGAAGTAGATCCTGAAGATTACACTATAGACGCTAAAAAAGTAAAAGAAGCGATTAATGAAAATACCTCTGCAATTTTAGGAGTGCACCTGTTTGGCTGTCCTGCTAATGTTAAAGAATTAGAAAAAATTGCTAAAGAGCATAATTTAAAATTAATTTTTGATGCTGCTCACGCCATGGGTTCAAAAGTTGGCTCTGTATTTGTTGGAAACTTTGGTGATGCTGAGATCTTTAGCTGTTCCCCAACTAAATTGATGGTTACCGGCGAAGGCGGGATAGTAACTACAAATGATGACGAATTGGCTCGAAAGATTAGAATTGGTCGAACTTATGGAGATCCCGGAGATTATAATTGTGAATTTCCCGGATTGAGCGCTAGAATGAGCGAATTTAATGCTCTTTTAGGATTAAAATCGTTACAGTTGCTAGAAGAAAATGTTAAAAAAAGAAATAAGTTAGTACAATTATATAAACAGAATCTTTCAAAACTCCCAGGGATTACTTTCCAAAAAACAGATTGCAATTTAATAAACACGTATAAAGATTTTTCAATTTTAATTGACCCAGAATTATTTAAATTAAATAGAGACCTATTGGGAGAAAAACTAAAAGAGGAAGGCATTCAAACTAAAAATTACTTTTATCCCCCTTTACATGAACAAAATGCTTATGCATTATTTAGAAAAGAATATGAAAACAAGCTTAATCTTACAGAAAAAATTTCAAGGAATATTTTAAGCTTACCTTTATATTCTCATATGCCAGAAGAGGAAGTGAACTTTATTTGTCAAAAAATAGAAGAAATAAGAAAAAAAAGGGAATAGATTGGTAAATAAAAACCTCGATAAATTCTTTGTTAGCCCTAATAATATATTAAAAGAAGTAATGAAAAAAATAGATATTAATGGGCATGGCTTAGCGATAATTGTTGATGAAAAAACAAGGTTTTTGGGCTTAGTTACCGACGGCGATATCCGAAGAGCAATCATCAATGGAGGAAGTTTAGAAACCCCTATTGGAGAGATTATGAATAAAAATGCGACCATTATAAAAGGAGGGTATTCTGTTACCGACCTTATTAACACGATTGGAAATAAACCAATAAATCACCTCCCCATCCTTAATGAAGATGCCTCAATCTGTGAAATTTTATTATCATCACAACTACAAAAGATAAAAATGTCTACTTCCCAATTATTTGATACAAAACAACTGCAAACAAACAAAAAAATCTTGATTACGGGGGGAGCAGGTTATATTGGTTCAGTACTCACCAGACAATTGCTTAATAAAGGGTATTCAGTAAAAGTTTTAGACAAGCTTTTTATCAACGCTTCGTCCATTGAAGATTTAAAACAAAATAAAAATTTTTCATTTATTGAAGGGGATGTAGGTAACGTTGAAACTATTGTCAATGCTATAAAAGATGTAGATGCAGTAGTGCATCTTGCAGAAATTGTTGGAGACCCGGCTTGTAAGTTGAATCCAAAAAGAACACAACAAATTAATTATTTTTCAACTTCTTTATTAGCAACTGTTTGTAAACATTTTCAGGTTAATCGATTTGTTTATACTTCTTCGTGTAGTGTTTATGGTGCAAACATAGATGACTCATTACTACACGAAAACTCGGTAACGAACCCTTTATCATTATATGCACGAATGAAAATAGAATCGGAAAAAACTTTGCTTAATCTGGCAGATGGTTTATTTTCTCCTACAATTCTTCGCTTAGCAACAGTATTTGGTGAATCTCCTCGGATGCGTTTCGACTTAGTTACTAACATCATGACAGCAAAAGCTTTCTTTGATGGAAAGATCAATGTTTTTGGGGGGGATCAGTGGAGGCCTTTAGTTCACGTATCCGACGTTAGCAAAGCAATAATTACTGTTCTAGAAGCGCCGATTGAAAAAGTGGGCGGAGAAATTTTTAATGTTGGTTCAAATGAGAACAACGCCACCATAAAACAAATCGGCCAAATTGTGAAAGAAGTTATTCCTTCAGCAGAGCTAAACATCCAGGAAGACCAATTGGATAAAAGAGATTACAAAGTAGACTTTGCTAAGATCCAAGCAATATTAAATTTTACTGCAGCTGTAAGTTTAAAAGAAGGGATTAATGAAATACGCTTAGCGCTTGAGGAAGGAAAATACAAAAATTATGAACAGGACCATTATCATAATGATAAAGCTTATATAGAAAAGATAAACGCGATTAATTAAAATAAGCGAGTTTAATTGCTAAAAGTTATTTGTATGCAATAACTTCTAAATAATCCCCGACCCCAAAAAGACTAGCAGCTTTAGATAAAAACGGCTGTACAATTTTATAAAAAACTCTTCTTTTTATTCCTCCTTGAGTAGGTAGTTTGTTTAATGTTGTATATACTTTCATACGGACATCTCTTTTACCAGTTAAGTAGCAAAATAAATTAAGAGCTTTTAAGTGATATGTTGATACCTTCATCTTTCTAAACCCCGATTCTTTTAATATTTTAGCCATAGTTGATTTATCAAAAATATTTATATGGCCCCTTTGATATGAAGGGTTGTATTTTTTCATAATTAATGCACAAATGCCTTTACTGTTAGGCGTAGCCAACCAGAGCATTCCGCCTGGACGAAGCAATTGGTTTATTTTGATAAGTGTTTTTTTTGGTTCATTTAAATGCTCGATTACCTGTTTTAAAATGATAATATCGAAAAAGTTTTCTTTAAAATTAGTATCAAGAATATCTTGTTTTTTTATATCTATTCCTAACTCTTGTTTTATATGTTTTCTACAATCATCAGAATAATCTGTGCCATGGACATCCCAACCTCGTGATTTTGCAACCTTTAATATCGCACCATAACCGCAACCGATATCTAATATTCTTCCGTGTTTATGTTTAAATTTATCATTTATTTTCTTAAATATTTTTTCAGATCTTTTATCTCTTCTTTGTACAGCTTCTTCCGTCATAAGAGAAGCATAATAAACATAAGATTTAGCTTTATAAAATTTTTTAAGATAACTCTCACTTATGATTGGATCAACATAAACTAATCTGCATTTGGGACATTTTACATGAGTAAATCCTTGTTTATTAAATAAGAATTTTTTTTTAGGGTAATTACAAACCGGGCAAGTTCTTTTTCGAGTATATTTTTTTAATACCAGGCCTGTTTTTGGATCTAAATACTTCTGAATATCTTTATTTACTAGTTCTCCGTATTTAACAAAATCCCTTTCCATCTTAGATCAGATTTTTCCAGTACTTTTTTTAAAGCCCAATATTTTAAAATAAAATTGACGAATTAGTCGGGTCGCTTCTTGCTCCAAAGAAGGATTGATTAAATAAAAAAACCTTGAAAGATAATATAATACATATAATTGAAACCGATAATATTTGGTCATGTGGGATGCTGAATATTTTGCAGTCCATTTTATAGCTTTTAATATTTCTCTTTTAGTTTCTTTTGGGTATTTAAAATAATCTAACTTAAGAATGCGGTGTTGGTTATAATATTTTATCCCAATCTCCATAAAACGTGGTTTTTTAAGTAATTCCGAGTATTCTTTTTTCAGCCACCAATCAGTAAACCCATATTTTTGGTGATATTCTTCGTATATTTCAGTTCCGGGATAAGGTATAAGAACAGAACCTACTTGAATAAAATCTGCCCATTGCGAAACATATTTCATAAATTTTAACGTATTTTTAATATCTTTTGCTGATTGCCAGGGGAATCCAAGAATAAAATTAGCTTGCGCAGTAATACCGGCCGCTTTGGTAATCTTAAGTGCTTTAATTGCTTGTTCTATAGTAATCCCTTTCTTACATTTTCTAAGAGTTTCGTCATCAGCTCCTTCAATTCCATAATTAATTGAATTACATCCTGCTTTTTTCATTAAAGTTAATAATTCTTCATTAACAATATTAGCCCTAGTAACACAACCAAACGTAAAGTTATATTTATCTTTATTTATTATAATCAGATTACATAATTTTCTTACCCTTTCCGGATTTGCTGTAAAAGAATCGTCTAAAAAACTAGTGTGAGTTGCTCCATATTTTTTATAACGATTAACCATTTCGGCATATACTTTTTCTGCACTTAGAAATCTAAAAACATGTCCATGAATGGTATTAGCACAAAACGTGCATCTGCCTGGACATCCCCTCCCAGTAATCATTGATTTTAAATCGCTGGGCTTTTCATAATCTTTCAGATTAAAAACGTCAAATGCTGGATCAGGTAAACTGTTTAAATCGTGAATAATGTCTGCTGGTTCAGTATCAATTAAGTTCCCAACTTTATTAAGATAACATATCCCTTTAATTTTGGAATAATCTCTTAATTTGGATTGATAAGCCTTAACAATATCAGCCATAACTACTTCTCCTTCGGCTTGAACAACAATATCTACATTTTGTTTTAGAACTTCATGGGGTCTTACTAATGCGTGCGGACCTCCTCCAACAATCAACGCATTAGATGTTCTTTTTATTTGTCTTATAGCTTCATAAGCATATAAAGCGGAGGAAGTGTGGATAGCAATCCCTACAATGTCTGGATTAAAGTTAGATACGTCTTCTAAAAATTTAGTTTTATTGTATTTATAATATTGTGCGCAACAATCTATGCCTTTAACTATGTGCCCTTCATTTAAAAGATAGCCCGCAATTAATGCTAAGCTACGGGATGGTTCTTGGGCAAGGATGGGGGTTTTAGGATTAACTAACAAAATTTTACATTTTTTATTATTTAACTCGTCCATAAAGCCACCAAAAAGGAATTCAATTTGACAATTGAGAGGTCATTTAAAAATCTTTCCGTTATTGGGAATATAAAAAGTTTAAACTATTGAGATGCCCTATGAAACTTTTCTTGGTCGTGAAAAAGAATGAGCATTCAAGATGTCCACCATAGCCTCCCGGTTCATAAAATTTAAATAACAACCTCTTCCTTTTTAAAATAATGAATATTGCTTTATTATCTGCTGGAATGATGAAAGGAGAAAAAGAAGCTACTTCTATAACTACTACGGGTCTGGCAAAAGAATTAGCAGAGAAAGGTAATAAAGTAGTGATAATTGCGGAAAAAAGAGGAGAAGAAAATAGAAAAGAAACCAGTAATGGAATAACAATATACCGGGTAGGGGGATTTAAGTATTTGAGAGGTTATAATAAAATATTTGGCTATGCTCTTGGTGTTCGGAAAATACAGAAAAGTTTAGGTATTAAATTTGATGTCATTCATAGTTTTAGTGCTGCGCCATTGCTATTTACTCGCGGATTGCTTTCAAAAATTTTTGCCAGGAAAGCCATGCTGATTCATACGATGAAAGCATATTCAAGGAGCAAATGGGGTAATCGGTTTTATTTTCTTCTTAATTTAGCAGATGTTGTTACGGTACCCACAAAAGTTTTCGCTAACAAATTAGCGGAAGCGGGCGTTGAACAGGATAAAATTAAAATCGTCCATTCAAACATAGATATAAAAAAATTCTTGCCTCTTAATAAAGAAGAACTTAAAATTAAATACGAATACCAAAATAAAAAAATTATTTTTTATTATGGTGCAATGTGGAAGCACAAAGGAGCGGATTATTTAGTAGAGTCAATCCCAAAAGTAATAGGTAATGATAATAACAAAAATGCTTTATTTGTATTTGCCCCGCGACATAATTGCTGGAGGATAGAGGGTTATAAAAAAATTATTAAAGATATAGGGATGGAAGAATTTTGTAAATTTGTACTAACAGACGTTAAAATAAATGAATATGTAGCTATGGCAGATGCCGTGGTTTTACCATACCCTAGTTTGATGGGTACGGAAGGAAATCCTTCTTGTCTATTGGAAGCGATGGCCTGCAAAACGCTCGTAGTCACAACTGATCTTCCTGAATTGAGAGAAATTGTTGATGGGTGCGTCCTAATGGCTAAGCCAAGTAATACAGAATCGCTTGTTGAAATGATTAATGTAGCTCTCAACAAACCATCTAAAGAAATGATTGAAAAAGCTTACTTAAAATCAAAAGAATTTGATGGCGAAAAGATTTGTGAAGAATTTGTCAAGCTTTATCATTAATATTTTTTTGTTTATTTCTTTATTTCTTCAATAATCTTTTTCATCCTCTTTACATTAAAATAATTGTCGTCTTCTAAGTTTTTTAATTTTCCGCTCTTGAATGCTTCTTTTAGTTCGGCTATGGCTTCTTTAACTGTATGTTTAGTTTCAAAACCTAATTCATTTTTTATTTTATTGGAACAAACATGATAAGATCTTGGATCATCTGTTTCTTCTACAGTTACTTCTACTTCCCCAACAACCTCTTTAACTAAACTGGCAATTTCCATGACTTTTAAATTTTCATATCCGGCATTATACGTTTTTTTATTGATTTTATCAAGAGGTGCTTCTAATAAAAGTTCATAAGCCCGAACCATATCTTTAATGTGAATATTCGGTCTCAATTGAGAGCCGCCAAGGACTTTTATTTTTCCTTTGTTAACCGCAAAATTAGTGAGAATGTTTACAACAACATCCAATCTCTGTCTAGGGGAATATCCACAAACCGTAGAAGGCCGAATGATTGCCCCCTTAAAATTTTCATCAATCTGGTGTATTAAATAATGCTCGATTTCAACTTTTAATTTTGAATATTGGGTTAAAGGTTGAAGTTCAAGTTCTTCAGTAACGTTGGGTTCTTCTTTTATTCCATAAACACTGCTGGAAGAAGCATAAATAAATCGTTTAACGCCGCTAGCTTTTGAAAGGTCGATTACATTAATAGAACCACCATAATTAATTGAATGGGTGAATTCAGAATTTAATTCTGAGCTAGGGTCATTAGAAATGCAAGCAAGGTGAATAACGCTTTCAGCACCATTAAGAGCTCTGTTAATATCTGTTTTATTTCTTAAATCCCCTTTAACCAGAGTTAAATTAGTATCATTTTCTGCTTCGATAGCTTTAACATATTCTTCCGGAGAATTCCAGAACCAGAAAGTATCTAAAACTGTAACTTTATACCCTTTTTTAAGCAGTTCGGGTACTAATACTGCACCCACATAACCTGCGCCGCCAGTAACTAAAATTCTTTCTTTATTATTATTATTATTATTATTATTATTATTATTATTATTATTATTATCCATTTTTAACCTCTTAATTTATTTTGCGTTGTCTTGACCATTTTCTTGATCATCTTTACTTAAATATTTAAACCACAATTTAGTGGCTTCACCAATTGATTCTTTATTCCACAAAGGAGCATCTTTCCAATAATCAATATTATCGAGCATAATTTTAACTCCTTCTTCAAACGAAACTTTTGGCTCCCAATTTAATAAGGTTCTTTGTTTAGTAATATCCGCGTGGGTAGAATCTGGTTCTCCTGGTCGTTTAGGTATTGTAACTGAAGTTCCACCGATTAATTTAGCCAAATGATTTATTGATTGGGGATTACCAGTCCCGATATTAATAATTTCACCATTTAAATCTGATTCAGCTGCTAAAAAATTTGCTTGAGTTACATCAGTTACGTAAGTGAAATCCCTCGTTTGTTTGCCGTCTCCCACTATAGTTAAAGGCTGGTTGTGGTATTTTTGTGATAAGAACACTTTGAATACCGCCCCATAAGTATTATTAGTTCTTGCTCGTGTTCCAAAAACGTTGAAATAACGGAGAGAAACAACGGGGATTTTATACAGTTTGCTCCAAAACAAGACGTATTGTTCTCCAATATATTTAGTAAACGCATAAGGGTACTCTGGTCGTATTGCTGCGGTTTCTTTGGTTGGATAAGCGTCAGGAATTCCGTAACAGGAAGAAGATGCGCTATAAACCAGCTTTTTTATGTGGTGCTTTCTACATGCTTCTAGAACCCGCAGAGTGGCAGTAACATTTGCCTCATGATATTTTAATGGTTTTTCTATCGAAGGAACAATATCTGCCAAAGCAGCCATATGAAAAACATAATCCGTATCTTTAAAGAGAGAATCATCAAATTCTTTAGCAAGATCAAAGTTATGAAATTGATAATTGGGGTTATTTAAGAATAATTCCACATTTTCTCTTTGCCCATTAGAAAAATTATCTATAGCTACAACTTGAAAACCTTTATTTAGCAGTAATTCTACCATATGCGAACCGATAAAGCCCGCTCCGCCCGTTACGATTGCTTTTTTCATGGAAGTGATAAGAAAAAAGGAATGGTTGGTTATTTAAAGGTTGTTAAATAATCAGCTAGTTTGGTAGTTATAAAAACCAATAAACCCGACTTGCCCATTTATGCTTTGTTTTAATCAAAAAACCTAAATCTTAATAAAGTAAATAGAGCAATAATTCCGTCCTTCCAAGATATTTTTTTCCCTTCTTCTTTTGTTCTTGGATTATAAGTGATAGGAATTTCATAAATGTCGATGCCTTTCTTAAACACTTTTGCAGTTAATTCGTGATCGGTCTCAAAACCCCGAGTTTTTATTTTAAAATTCTTAATAATTTTAGCATCATACATTTTATAAGCAACTGCGGGGTCCGTAAGAAATTTACCATATAAAAAGAAAGTAAAAATACTTAATAGTTGTCCGCCTAAATAATAACTCCAATAAGCCGCTTTATTTTTTCCATATAGTATATTTAATGCTTTGAATCTGGCGCCTTCTTTCATGCCCCTACTGCCATAAACTACCCTAAAATTATATTTAAACATTGCACTAAGCATCTCTTTAATATCTTTAGGGTCATATTCTAAGTCAGCATCCTGTATTAGTATGATGTCTCCGGTTGCTAATTGAATACCTCTGTTTACTGCGGCGCCCTTGCCTTTATTTTTTTCAAATCGTTCAGTAGTTATCCCTTCAATATCTTTAATAATAGAGTAAGTGTTGTCTTTAGAACCATCATCAACTACAATTATTTCTTTTATGATGTTAAATTCAGATAAATCAACTTTTTTTACGTTATTAATTACCTCATTTATGTATCTGGCTTCATTATATGCAGGGACAATAATAGACAGTTTTTTTATTTCTTTGGATCTTCCTGCATTATGCGTAGAATGTACTAGCCCCATAATTTTTTCAGTTATTTTAACTCCGTCATGTTTTCCAGAATCGTTTTCTTCGAAATCTTGATAAACAACATTTTTGTATTTTTTGCTATTTTTAAATTCAATATATTTACTAGAACTCTTATTAAGAGTTATATTTTTTTTCTTATTTATTAAAAAGTAATCAATTAGTTCTTCTGTTTTATAATTACATTCTCCCCTGCGGTTTAAATAATAAACTGCTTTTTCAATTAAATCGTCGGCGGTTGCTTTAGGAATTTCGTTGTCTTCCCCAATATTAGAAATAAATATTTTTTTTCCTTTGCGATTTGAAACAAGCGCTTCAGCAACCCCTTTAGTGATATAAGAAGGCAAAAGACTGCTATACTGTGTTCCTGGACAAAAGATGATTATATCTGCTTCTTGAATTGTTTTATGGGCCTCTTTTCCAATTTCTGGAAGACGTTCTATCTCTCTTAAGAAGTCAATTTTTTTCTTAATATTAAATTTATCTAAGCGTTTTATTTCTTTTTTTGTAAAATAATCATTTAAAAGAAAAAAATCTTCTAATTCAACATTGGCTTTTTTTTCTACTATACTTGCTTCACTGGGTAAAAATTCATTATCTCCTTTTATTGCACAAAGAGCAAGATTTTCGCCCGAGGTTATATTAATTAACTGGCCTTTTATTTCAAGAAACTTGCTGAATTCGCTTATAGTCTTGTTAAAACTTTTTTCCTTAAGAAAACATCCACTTAAAAGAATATTCCCTAAAGAACAATCAGAAAATTGGAATTTTATTTTATTTTTAATCAGATAATTAATAAAATATTTTAAGTATTTTTGGATATATTCTAAATCGATTAAAGATATTTTCTTTATAAAAATATTAAGAGTATCATTTTTTAATTCTTTATTTTTGATGATATTTTTAAGATCATTGAAGTCTTCTGAATCATTAGTCACTTTAGGAAACCTAAACTCGATTAATTCTTTTAAAATTCGTTTATGCTCAGTCGAGGTATCTATTAAACGAGCCATATTTTTTCTTACATCAGACGGCCCTAAAAACCCCGGGATTAGTCTCCTAAGGTAACCAGTAGAAAGTCCGTCATCATAGGCGTTTACTATTATACTTAAATCAAAAATTTTATGCTTAACTAGCTCGTTAATTATGTTTTTTCCGCCCCTTCCTCCGCAGAAAAGCACCACCTTTATCTTTTCTTTTTTGTTCATAATCTTTTCATGAAATTTTGCTTCCTCAAGTGTATTTACACCGATAGTTTCGTAATCTTTAGCACAATTCACAGTTAATACGGTTAGCCCTTTATTTACAAGATTAGGTATAATTGGAAGAAAATTAAACTCTTGAGTCACTGTAGAAAGCGGCCTGGTTTTCTTAAACTCTTTTAATTCATTAAATATACTTTTTTTTGCTATAAAAAAGCCGCAATCATTTTCTCCAAATGAAGGCATATTGTCTTGCTCCCTTTTTTGTAATACTTCAATAATATTCCCTTGATGGTTCCTTTTAAAGTGGATATAAGGATTTTTTTTAATGCATATTGGAAAGGTAAAATCGGCAATTCCGTTTTTAAAATTCTGATGAAAATAGAGTGAAGAATCTAGGGTGTTTTTTTCTATTGCAACCTGGTCGCCCCATAAAATAAGTACGTCCTCTGTTTCGGGACCAATCTTATCTTCTGCAGAAAGTATAGCATCACCCATACCCGTTGGCCGGGGTTGTATTGCTAAAGTAATATTAAGATCTTGTTTTTTTATATAATCGTTTATAACTGCATACCCTGATGGACTAACAACCAAAACTTGTTTATCACAAACAGATTTAAGTTTATCATAAAGATGCTGCAAGATAGGTTTACCTAAGATAGGATAAAGAATTTTTGGTTTAGAATATTTTAATCTAGTTCCTTCTCCAGCCGCAAGAATAAGGGCGGTGGTTCTTTTAATGGGCTTTACCTCTTTTAAGGTTTTAATGGCTTCATATGCTTCATTATAAGTAACATGATATTTCCCAAAGTTATAATTTAAACTCAAGTATAATTCTTCAAAACCCGTTACGATAAAATCTGCGGGAGATAATTCTTCTTTGGAATGGGTGGTAGTTATTGCAATTACTTGAACCTCTGCGCTTTTTGCTGCTTTTATACCATTTAATGAATCTTCGATTACAATAGCTTCTTCAGGAAGTGCACCTAATTTTTTAATTGCTTTTAAATATATGTCTGGTGAGGGCTTATTATTTTCAACATCTTCTTCGCTTAAAATAAACTCAAAATATTTTAATAAGTTTGTTTTTTTAAGAATAAACTTTGCCCGATTACGTGATGCTGAAGTTGCAACAACCAGCTTATATTTTTTTTCTTTTAATAATTGAAGATACTTCTCAGCAAAAGGTACTGGTTTTATATTTTTCATTAGTTTTAAAACATAATCTTGTTTTTCTTTCTTTAATTCTTCAATAACCTTTTCATCATAAGGTATTTTTTTATCTTTAAACAAAGATTTTAGAAGATTACTGGTGCTCATGCCCGCGTATTTAGAATAATTGTCAAAAGGGATGCCTCTTTTGATTAAAACTTTTTTAAATGCTTCTGTGTGGTAAGGGTTGGTATCTACTAAAACACCATCTAAATCAAATATTATTGCTCTTTTTAAAGATAGGAATCGATTCATTTTAAATTATTTTAAGTTATTTTAAATTGTTTTTAAGTCAGTTTTTAAGTTGGATTTATTTCTATCTACTAAATTAAATGCATAAACACCCACCAACCCGCCCTAAACTCTAAAATTACTTAATTAATTTCCCAATAATCTCGATTTATGAATAGTTTTTGTTTATAACCTTTTCTATCCTAAGATATAGTCCTGTTTTCGCAATATGGCCCTTTATTTTGATTACTTCTATTTTTTGATGTAGGCTGCCCCGTACCCTTTTATCTCTTTTTTTTGAAATTGTTTACCGCATTCGCTGTTTTCTAAAAAGGGTTTGACGTGTAATAAATAACGGAGATATCTTTGGCACCCTAAGTTCGGTGCTTCTGTAGACCACAAAGAACTAATTAAAATTACATCTAAACCGCAGAGGGTTTTATTTACTTCTCCAGAACGATCAATGAAAGGAGGTAAGCTCCAAACTTCATAAATATTATTTAATTTTACTTCAGTATACGCTTGAAGCCAATTATGTTCTAAAGCAAGAACTTTTGTGTTTTTATTTAAGAAGGAGGTAATTTCTTGATAATTTGATACCATGCTAACCGGCCTAGTTGGCTGTGCTTCCGATAAGAATGCTTCATTATTAAACACTGCTTTTATCTGGTTTATTTTTCCTAAAGGAAACGGCGCAGTTATTAAAAGAAGAATAACACTAATCACGACCAGAAGGGTAGTGATTTTTCTAATTTTTTTAAGAGAGTATCCTTCCGATTTATTTTTGATTTTAACAATTTTTTTACCTACAAAATTTAATATTTTCTTTTGAAAGAAGATTATAAAGCTGCCTAAAACAACTAAAGAAATATTAAATGCCCAGATTTGTAAACGTATGCCAAAGCTAAAATCTTTATAAGGCAATATTAATGACGCAAGAAACCATTCGTTAGTAATTAGACCTAAAATAACACAAACTCCTCCTAGAAAAATAAGAACTCTTTTTGCTTTTGAGTTATTTTTAGAAGAATGGAGGGATTTAAATTTTAAAATTAATTTATTTAAATATAGTTTAATACAAGACATCCCAACAGCCACATGGCAAAGTATTAAGAGCATAATAGGTAATAAAGTTGCGATATATCTAATAAAAAAAATTGTTAATGTAAATACTGCAAAAGCAGTGGCAACCCCTAAACTAATTGAAGCTATTTGGGGGAAATGATCGTATATCTTAAGTTGGCAAATTAAGCCTAATAAGCCAATGAATAAAAATGCCCAGAACAGGATCGATATTGGGCCCAAATATTTTCCTGCAAAGAAGTATGCGGGCATTTGAATTCCAAGACCTAAATTCATCAATATATTTTTTAGTACTGTTTTGGGATTGTTAAACAGTGCATCTGGAATTGTGGTCGCTCCTCCGAAAGCCTCTTCGTGAGTAAAATACCAATCCTTGTAAATCCATTCCGATTCTGGGAAGGTGCTTTTAACATAGCGGTCATTACCAACATTAAAAAAAGTTACAATAACTGGGTTTTTAAATGAAACAGGTGAATAAGTTGGATCTATTACTAGATGATTATTGTCCATATGGGTTGAAGGAAAGATTATTGTAAGAAAAAAAAGTCCAAGAAGCCCAGTTGTAATGATTAGTGGAGTAATCTTTAATTTCTCGGTCCGAGCTATTATTGTTAAATGGTTTTTGCGGTTTTTCCACTTCTTAATTAATGTGCCGATAATATGCCCCCCCAGGAAAGGGATGTAAACTGTATGACAAAGAGCTGCTGCAAGTAAGACTGGAGGGAAGAAACCTTTATTGCGTAACCTGCTAATTCCCGGAGCGAGATAAAGGCTAAGAAACCCTATTCCCGCAACTGCGCCTCCAGACTCGACGATAGCTAAATGGGGGATCCAAGCAATAGTAAGTAAAAGTGCATACTTTTTACGCATAAATTTTTGTAACAAGAAAAAAATAGCTAAAGAAGCAAATAGGTGAGTAATTATATGCTCTAAGTGTATTGAAAAAGGGTATTCAAATATAGAAAAGAGCTGGAGATAAATTATATAGAGGGGCCCTAAACTAAACACTGGAAATCCGCCCGTGTCTCTAAGGATTCTTGCCGCCGCCCATTGTTTCCAGCTTTCTACGCTGGGTTCCCAAAAACGTGGTGTCAAAATGAAAATAGCCAGAAGCAAAATGATTATTACTAAAATAGATTTAACAAAGGAATTTTTTTGGAACCTTTTAATAATATCATTCATTTTTCTTTTTTAAAACCTTAAGTTTAATAATTTTTCTATAAAGGGGCTATGTAGAAAATCTTAAGTGATAATCCTGTTCATTAAATGTGCTTTCAATTTAACATTAAAAAAGCAATTTAAATATTTTTAAAAATTTATCACTTATTTAAGAGAGCTTTTCGTTTAACTCTTACTACCGTTAGAAATCTATCAAAAACAACAGAAGGAGAATTAATAAGATTGCTGGTCTCTTTCCAACAGCCATAAAAACAACCTTCACAGTTCTTTTGCATATGTCTGCAGAAATTCAAGAAGTTCTTGCTTTTATAGAATTTCATAAAATCTTCTTTTAGTATGTTTGAATTTGTAGATATTTCATCGCAAATTGCAAATTTTCCATCTGGAAATATTGAAAAATACAGTTCCCCTGCATCACATTTCCATTTTTTGTTGTTTGTTTTTATATATTGAAGAGATTGCCTTAAGAATCTTGATGAGAGAATAACTTTGTATCCTTTTTTCTTCAGATTCAATATCTCTCTATAAACTGCTTCTGCATTTTTTTTGTCATTTTGATCAAATGAGAAGTCATCTGCTTTTGCTTTGAAAAGATAATCCTCTTTTTTTTCAGAAAGATTTACTGGAACAAAAGTAGACCATATTCCTATTGAATCAAGAAATTTAATGAGGCCCGGAATTTCATTCAGATTTTTGTGGCTTACAACAATATTTGCTGCGCTCATGCTTTTTGGCATTTTCTTAGGAATTAATCTTAACATCTTAACTACACGATTCGATATCCCTATACTTTTAACCCCACAAATGTCGTCTTGTTTTAAATTATCTAAGGTGTCTAAAGAGATGGTGATATCATCTAATCCTGATTTTACCAATTGATTAAGTTTATCTTCTGTCAAAAGAACCCCATTTGTCTGAAGCCTGGTGGAAAATCCTAATTTTGAAAAAATTTCTACAATTTGAAAGATATCCGGCCTAAGCAATGGTTCTCCACCAGTTATGACTATATGTGTTGCACCCATTTGCTTAATTTTTTTGGCAGTGATTTTTATTTCTTGAATGGACATTTCCTTAGAATCTTTATTTTTCCAAACATTGCACATTCTGCATCTTAAATTACATCTTCTCGTTACATAAAGATGGACGTAAAATGGATTTCTGAATATTCCCGATCCTAAAATCCCCGTTATAATATTACTTGTTTTCATTTTAATTCTCCTAATGCTCCTTTAAAGATATAATTTTTAATTATTTTAGTAAACATTTTTAAATTGAATACAACGTTATTTGAAACAAAACATTCATGAGAACAAAAACATTTATTTTTAATTACTTTTTTTCTAAAACTTTTTGCTTTTTGATTATTCCATAATTTTTTAAAATCGTAGTTAAAACTCTTAATATTTCCAAAAGAGTAATTTAAGGGTTCGCAAGGTTTAATTTCTCCATCTTCAGTAATAACGCAACTAGTCCTGCCTGCATAACAGGGGATAACATATTTGTTATAGGTTATTATTTTACTAACCAAGTTATCTATTATGCCCCGCCCAAAATAGTTATTAACCTTATTCGCAAAAAGATTATACTTTTGGATATCCGCTCCTTTTTCACCGATATTTCTTGCAAATAAGATGCGCCAGTTATTACCTTTTAAATTATGTTTCATAAACTCAAACAGTTCGTCAAGATAATCCTGATTAAATGAAGAAATGGTCGTGATAAATCCTAAATCAAGGTTTTTATGTCCTTCTCTCTTGAGTTGGTTCAGGATTTCATAAGTTGTTAGCATATGCTTAAATGCTTCTACGCCCCTAATTTTGTTATGTAATGCTTCAGTGTTATCAATAGAAAAACGAACGGATAAGCGCGACCTAGGACATAATTTTAATATTTTTTTAACATCGGATACTATTTTATTTGTTAGAATGCCATTTGTGGGTATAACTATATTTAAGGGCTTAGTGTTTTTATAATAGATCTGGGCTATAGTCACTATATCCTCTCTTAAAAAAGGTTCTCCGCCAGTAAGATTAATATAAAGTAATTTCCCTAATTTCTTAGTCATTTTGTCTATTTCCTCTACAGACAGAAGTTGCTTGTTTATGTTAAGCTCTTTTCGATAAAAACAGTGTTGGCAGTTAGCGTTACATTTATTTGTAATAAAATGAATAATGTACAAAGGTGCCAGATTGCTTTTATAAAACAATCTTAATCCTGCTTGCAAGTATCTTTCAATCATTTTATTAATTTTATCGACCCATAAACTAAACTTATAAAATAAAACCAATAGTTAATAACCATAAAAAAATATGCTTTCAATAAAAAAAACGAATTTCTTTTTTTTGTCATAAAAAATAACATTTTATAATTAAAAATAAATAATAACAAAAGTCCCAACAATACCGCCTTGGAAGAAAAGATTAAACCAAGGGGGATTAACAAAGATATTGGGATGCCTAACTGAAATAAAAAAGGCGTATTTAAAGTTTTAGTAAAATGATCTTGGCCAAAATATAACTTTTTAATTTTTAAGAGGCTCTCCATTTTAAATAGTTGTTTTTTAAAATATGCGGAAATAGAATAATTTTTTATATGTGAAACTACTAGTGTTTTATTAAGGTTGGTTTTATAACCTTTCCTAAGTAACCTATGCCCAAATTCTGTATCTTCACACATTCTTAAATTCTCATTAAAACCGCCGATATCGTTAAAGACTGTTTTTCGCATAGCTGCAAAACAGCTGTAAAAACCCGGAGCAAAATCAACCAGGTTATGGTAAGTGTAACTGATATAAAGATTTTCGTAATCACTTATAAAATTATTATAATGGTTTTTAGTGTCATACATGCTGGCAACAACATTTATAGATTTATTCTTGAACATTTCAATTAATTTTTCAATAACATCATTAGATAAAATAACATCTGTATCCATAAAAATTATTACCTCAGCTTTGGCATTTTTAACGCCTATATTTCTTGCTTTTGAAGGACCACTATTTTTTGACAGGATAATGGGATTTACAGAATGATTTTTAACAATTTCAACAGAATTATCGGTAGAAACGTCATCAACGATTATAACTTCAAAATTCTTATTTGTTTGATCTTCTAATGATTGAAGAACTTGTTCAATTATTTTCCCTGCATTATACATCGGAATAATAATTGATATTTCTGGTTTCATTTTAGTTTAGCCGGTTAATATTTAATTTAGTTCCAAAAAACAATAACCTATTTAAATTTAATTAATTGGTAAACTAAATTATTGATTTAAGCTCATTATTTTATTAACCTATAAACAGAGTATTGCTCTTCTTTAATTAAATAATTCTAGCTTTTAGTAACTAATAGGTATAAACTTAAAGCACTCGCAATTTTAGGTACTATAAACAGATAAAAGAACCGTAATACTTCAGTATTCTGAAGTGATTTAATCTATATTCTCGAGTACAGAAAT